>JGI24023J19991_10002442_pt1 | contig 13538 bp, 12 predicted proteins | sample Cruoilmetagenom1_FD_19991 | JGI IMG/M metagenome (IMG submission 19991)
TTGGCTTCGTGAAAAGCCATATAGGAGGAGATCTCCTAAAATGAATGGTTCTAGCATTCCTGATTTTTTGGTATTTTTGAGTTTTCACACAGCCTCGGCCAGTAGCGGTTATTCATGTAACCAAATCTAATCACAGTTTTTTTGTTAACTGAATTTTAGATGTTAATCCGTACATGCTTTTTAAATGCCAGGCGAGTAACAAAAGCATGCTGACACACTACTTCAACGCGGTGACAGCATGCCGGACTTGTCTTTGTTATATTTCGATACCTTTTGATTGTAAAAACGAATAAGGAACATCAGATTTTTTTCTGCCGGCAATGGCAAAATAATAAAGTGGCTCTCCGTCAATAGATAACCTGTGTCGATAACGTTCAATATAATAAACATCAAGATATTTTGAGAAGGTTAACTCGCGGATCATTTTAGAAAACCTGAGTCATCCGTTGTATCGAAAAAACTGTCTTTAATATTAAAGGCAACCCAGCCTTCGCTTTTGATTATATTAAATGCTTCAATGAATGCTTTCACCGGAATATCGCCAAAACCAAGTGCTGCAACGGTGACCATGCAATCGCATTGCCATGAAACAATATCTTCTTTTTTATCCGCATCCAGCGAAGTGAAATCTTCAACAAAATAGCTATCATAGACGCCGGGTCTGTCTCGAATGGTCGCGTCGTATGCTTCATCAATAATGTCGACACCAATTAAGCGTGAGACACCATGTTTTTTAAGTTCCTCGCCCATCATACCATTGCCGGCACCCAAATCTAATACGCGAAGTTCAGAAAAATTATCCTGAGATTGTTTGACTGCTGCTTCGAGTATTGAAGTTACTTTAACAGGCGATGAACATTTGAGACGGTCGTAAAATAACTGTTCATACAAACCCGGGATTTGATAAATTTCATCATAGTCGTGAAACCTGATTTTCCTTTGTTTGCCTGATTGCTGAAGAAAAAAATAGGCTTCATCTTGATTTAAAAGCGTTGATTCGGCTTTTGGAAATTGTATTCGGTATCTTTTTTGCATTATTTCCTCAATGTGGATTAAAAAAAATTTAGTGTTGTTATGTAATAGTCTAACATTTTTATAAACTGACTTGGGAAAACATTAGAAAATAAAGGAATTAGGGCTAATGAGTTAAATTGGGTGAAGTTTGATGGGTGACTCAGAATATATTACTGACTAAAAAGGGCTATGACTCAGTACCTTTGATTCGTCGACGTCTCCCCAAATTCCTACCATTTCACACATAAAATACCACCTTGAGTCACTTTCACGTTTTAGCCGTGATATCGTTCAGTATATCCTTTTTATATTTCGGTAAATCCCGCATACTATATGAATGCTAGTAATTTCAAAGGTTTCTAAACACTATGGCGACGCCCCGGCCCTGGCACCCACGGATCTTCAGGTTCAAACCGGCAAAACGCTAGTACTCATCGGCCCCAGCGGCTGCGGCAAGTCCACTTTACTGCGCCTGATAACAGGTCTTATTCAGCCGGATTCTGGCACCATCACCTTCGAAGGAACAGAATTATCGCCTGATAATATTCTCCAAATACGGCAGCGAATGGGCTACGTTATCCAGGAAGGTGGTCTATTCCCCCATCTCACAGTACGCGACAATGTCACCGTCATGGCGCGCTATCTGCGCCGTGATGCCAGCTGGATTGATTCCCGTCTCACCGAACTGGCCCAATTGGCGCGGCTACCTCAGGAAATGATGAAGCGATTTCCAGGTGAGTTATCCGGCGGCCAGCGCCAACGTGTCAGCCTCATGCGCGCACTGATGCTGGACCCAGATTTGTTGCTATTGGACGAACCGTTGGGTGCACTGGATCCTATGATCCGTTATGAGCTGCAACATGAACTTAAGACCATCTTTGCCCAGCTTGGCAAGACGGTCGTCATGGTGACCCACGACATTGCCGAAGCGGCTTTTTTCGGGCAGACCCTGGTGCTGATGCGCGATGGGCACATCGTGCAAACCGGCCCCTTCAAAGAACTGGCCCAAACACCGGCCGAACCATTCGTCGAACAGTTCATCACCGCACAACGCGAACCCATGGCGCAGCTCGTTGAGGCGCTCAAATGACAGTGAAACGAAGGATGGCAATGGTGCTGTTGGGATTGTGCGCCATACTGACACACCCCGCTCTCAGTGCCGAAGCGCCGGCGAGTATCACCGTTGGCTCCAAGGGATTTACCGAATCGGTCATCTTAGGCGAAATGCTCCGACACCTGGCCCAGCAAACAGGCATTGAGGCTTACCATCAACGCCAACTGGGCGGTACAAGCGTATTGTGGAACGCATTACTCAGTGGTGAGATCGATGCCTACCCCGAATACACTGGCACGTTGTTGCAAGAGATCCTGGTCAAGGAAAACCTACAAACCGAGGCTGAACTCAAGCAGGCCCTGACAGCACTTGGCCTGCGAATGACGCCTCCGCTCGGCTTTAACAACACCTATGCCATAGGGATGAAAGCAGAGCTTGCCGAACGACTCAAGCTACGTACTATTTCTGATTTAAAAAACCATCCCGAACTTGTACTGGGTTTCGGAAACGAATTTATGGATCGGGCCGACGGCTGGCCGGGTCTACAGCAACGTTATCAATTACCGCAACAAAACGTTCGCGGATTGGACCATGATTTGGCCTATCGAGGCATTGCATCAGGCTCACTACACGTCACCGATCTGTACGCCACCGATGCGGAAATAACCTATTACAACCTCCAGGCGTTAGAGGATGATGTGAATTACTTCCCCGCTTATAACGCAGTCATTCTGTATCGTGCCGATCTAGCACAGGATAACCCTGACGTCGTGGCGATGTTCAAACGACTTAGCGGTCGAATTGATGCACCGACCATGAGCAAGATGAATGCCCAGGTGAAATTGAACGGCGAACCCGAGTCTGCGGTGGCAGCAGGATTTTTGAANCATGCGCTCAATCAGGAAGTGGACTACCAAATACAGACCNCATGGCAACGGTTCTGGAANCACACCGGTGAACATATGGTACTCGTCAGCATCTCCTTGTCCGCGGCCATCCTCCTGGCTATTCCGCTGGGTATCCTGGCGGCACGCCGTGAACGCCTCGGCCAGATCATGCTCGGCCTGGCTAGCATTATTCAAACGATTCCTTCGTTGGCGCTGTTTGTCTTTATGATACCGCTACTGGGCATAGGCGGGCCACCGGCGATAGTGGCCTTGTTTCTCTATAGCCTGCTGCCGATCATTCGCAACACCTATGCTGGACTCAAGGATATCCCGCACGCCATCGTCGAGTCAGCGCAGGCACTCGGCTTACCGTCGCGAGCCAGACTGCGCATCGTGGAGTTACCATTGGCCACCCGCGCCATTCTCGCCGGGATTAAGACCTCGGCGGTTATCAATGTGGGCACTGCTACTCTCGCAGCTCTCATTGGCGCCGGCGGATACGGTCAGCCCATACTCACCGGTATACGACTCGATAATACTAGCTTGATTCTGCAAGGCGCTATTCCCGCTGCAGCGCTAGCGCTGCTAGTGCAGGGATTATTTGAACTTGTTGAACGTGGATTACTGCCAAGAGGGCTTCGCATACAAACGAGCGGGGTGAAGTCGGCAAATTGAAAAATCCCGTTCATTATTAATGGGCGGGATTTTTCAATGGTGTGCCTGGAGCGATTCGAACGCCCGACCGCCTGGTTCGCAGCCGAATTATCGAAACAAGCCAACCAATTGAAATCAATGCGATATCCACAATGAAACTGTACTATAAAAACACAGAATGCATTTATCTATGCTATTGAATAATAAGAAACTTATTTTTTCTATTAGTACAAATTTAAATACGTCATTCCCGAATGATTTTACTGCAATTCAATTACATCGTACTCATCCTGACGCCCATAAAACATAACAAACTAACATTAAATCGACACTATAAACTAAATATGATACAACATATAAAACTAATATTAATACTGCTTAATAAACGAATTAAGGCACATAAACCATGGCAAAGCCTTCAGAAAAACTAGCTGAATCTCTTGAAGAATTACATGCCATTCAGGAGAGTGGCATGGTTGCCATACGTTCCAAAGACCTGTCACGAACCCATCGAGAACGCCTGCGCCAGAACGGCTTCTTGCAAGAGGTCATCAAAGGCTGGTTTATCGCAGCCAGACCGGACGAATCCGCGAGTGAGAGCACGACCTGGTACGCCTCGTTCTGGCAATTTTGTGCCGTCTATCTCCAGTACCGTTTTGGCGAGGACTGGTGCCTGTCTCCAGAGCAGTCATTATCATTGCATGCTGAGAACTGGACAGTACCATACCAATTGCTGGTGCGCTCACCCAAGGCACAAAATAACATCACAACGTTTCCAAACAGTACATCCCTGCTCGATGTCCGTGCTTCATTACCAGAACAGAAAGATATCGTGGAGAAAGATGGACTGCGCTTGTTCTCGTTACAGGCAGCGCTGGTTGCCTGCGCACCAGCAAACTTCAGACAGAACCCGACCGATATGCGCGCTGCTCTATCAATGATTCGCGATGCTTCAGAAGTATTGGGCCGGCTTCTGGAAGGTGGGCACAGCACCATCGCAGGGAGGCTGGCAGGTGCATTCCGCAATATTGGCCGTAACCAGATCGCTGACGACATTTTGCAGACCATGCGTGCAGCCAGCTACGATGTTCGTGAGAACGATCCATTCGAAATACAAATTCCTGCTTTCCTGCCCACACGAGAACAATCCCCTTATATCAATCGTATCCGCATAATGTGGCAGGACATGCGGGGGCCGATTATAGAGAGGTTTCCGGTAGCCCCCGGTCTTCCAGGGAATCCCAAGTCCTATCTCAAACGTGTTGAGGATGTTTATGTCACAGACGCCTATCATTCTTTATCTATTGAAGGCTATCGGGTCAGTCCAGAATTGATTGAAAAGGTTCGCAGCGGCAACTGGAATCCAGATGAGGATGATCGTGAACACCGAAATGCGCTTGCAGCGCGCGGCTACTGGCAAGCCTATCAGTCAGTACGGGAAAGTATCATCAAAGTACTGCGTGGCGACAACCCTGGCACTATCGCTGATGATGATCACCGTATCTGGTACCGGGAGATGTTTGGGCCAAGCGTAACAGCAGGTATATTACAACCTGCTGGCTTGGCAGGCTACCGCAATGATCGCGTTCATATTCGCGGCTCAATGCATGTCCCACCAGGCTGTGAAGCAATGCGCGATGTGATGCCTGCTTTCTTTGATTTACTGCGTGAAGAAACCGAACCATCAGTGCGGGTCGTACTCGGACATTTTATATTCGTTTACATCCATCCGTATATGGATGGAAATGGGCGCATGGGAAGGTTTTTAATGAATCTTATGTTGGCAAGTGGCGGCTATCCATGGACCGTTATTCCTATTGAAGAACGCAATAACTATATGGCAGCATTGGAAGAGGCTAGCGTCAGGCAAAACATCGAAGCGTTTACTGATTTTCTGGTGCGACAGGTAAATCAAAGCCAAGGGTCTTTGGCAAATCAAACAAAAAGGCCTACCAATCGGTAGGCCTTTTTGTTTGATATATGGCGCACAACCAGAACAAGCATTGCGCGTTCAGGAAATACTTGAGCGACCGTAGCGAAGCGTAGGAAGTGCCTGATGAAACACCGAAGGGGTTCTAAGTGCCGACACGATTATTCTTCTTGATTATACGACTGGTATGTGACCAGATCGGGGGCCGTCGTCGCAAGCCCCAACGTTCTTCGCAGCAAAGCTACTCGTTGCCGTAGCGAAGCGTAGGTACACCTGATGAAGCTCGAAGAGATTCTAAGTGCGAACGCCCGACCGACTCTCCGCTTATGTGAAAATTACGCGTTGACGTGTGGAAATAGGGCGTTTATTCTTCTTATACACTGGCTAGGAGTCTGCTGTGAAGTAGCCTTAGTGAGCAAAACAAGTTCGCAGCCCGTGACTACAACATGGGCTATTATCTAAGCCATTGATTAACTTACGTATATTCAAGCGCCGATACTACGGTCAGCAAGGGTTTATACTGGCAATATGGAAATGTATCAGTCTTATTTTGGCCTAAGTGAAAATCCATTTTCCCTGACACCCGATCCGCGGTTTCTGTTCCTCAGCACACGGCACCGGGAAGGNATCGCCCACCTNATCTACGGCATGGGCCGGGGCGGNGGCTTCGTACAACTGACCGGCGAGGTTGGAACCGGCAAGACCACCTTGTACCGNAGCGTGTTGGCACGCGCCCACAAGAATGTCGATATTGCGTTGATACTTAATCCCTGCCAGTCGGCCGTCGAACTGCTCGCTTCCATCTGCGACGAGCTGCACATCGACTATGACAAAAGCACTAACAGTATTAAAACGTTGGTGGATGCACTCAATCGTCACCTTTTGAAGGTCCATACAAAAGGCCGTCGCACAGTGCTCATCATCGATGAGGCACAGAACCTGGAAATCAATGTCCTTGAACAAATCCGGTTGCTCACCAATCTTGAGACTGCAAAACAAAAACTGCTGCAAATCGTGTTGATCGGTCAACCTGAACTGCAAGAGCTGTTGCAACGCCCGGATTTACGCCAACTCAAGCAGCGCATCACCGCCCGCTATCACCTCACCCCCTTATCCGAAACTGAGACCAATGCCTATGTGCATCATCGTTTGAGCCGCGCCGGTCGAACCACGCCATTGTTCACACCAGCGGCTTTGAAGACTGTACATCGACTGTCGGGCGGAGTACCGCGTCTAACCAACATTATCTGCGAGCGATCTCTATTAGCGGCCTACGCACTACAAAGTCAGCAGATCGGTCCCGGAATCGTGCGCAAAGCCGCCACCGAATCGACCGGTAAGGAGAGTCGCTGGCGGCTCCAGGCGGCAGCTGTCGTTGCCGGCCTGGTCGCTTTCGGCACCGTGATCACCTTGCTGACATATCTAGAGGCTGGCTACAACCAGACCTCAGCATCACTGACACCGGTGACGGTTGCCAGTGCGGATACTGAAACAAACACCACTGCAGTTGCCAACGCGGAATCTCAAATCAAGCGCAATACGATCGCGATGGTAGAAGCTGTGCCGGCAAACAATACGGAAACAAGCGCTGCAACGTCACAGTTCAAACACGACACAGACACAGCCACATCGGGCGGTACAACACCGACCCAGAATGTCGCCGCACCGGTTGCCGTAAACAATATCAACGCCAGGTCGGCAAAACCAGCCGTTACACGACTGTCGTCACTACGCGATGAACTCAGAAGTGGGAAATACAAGACCGATACAACAACAGCCTTCAGCAGCCTGTTTCGCCTTTGGGGACTGGATTACAACACGCTACCCGGTAATAGCGTGTGTGCACGCGCGGAAGCCGGCGGACTGAGCTGCATGGTCCGACGTGGCAGCCTGTCCAGCGTGCGGCTCTACGAACGCCCCAGCGTTTTAGATTTATTCGATAATTACGGCAACCTGCATCGTGCTACGGTGATTCAGCTAAGCAACGATCGCGCCACACTGGACTTCGGGGGTAAACGCGTGTCGGTGTCTACCGCGAAACTGGAATCGGCCTGGCTCGGTAGTTATGTCTTGCTCTGGCGTCCCCCAAAAATCACAACGACCCGATTGCACGAAGGTATTCGAGGACCCGATGTCGCGTGGTTCCGCAAACAACTCGATCGCGCCGAAAATAAATCAACCACCGGTGTGCAAAGCCCTGTGTTCGACACACAGTTGACCCAACGGGTTGTTGCGTTCCAACGTAGTCACGGCATTCCCGCCGACGGTATTGTTGGTCAGCAGACGTTGCTAAAGTTGAACAGCATCACGTCGAATCCGCCAGTACCCCTGCTATCGCAGGCCACGCGCCAAGTACGGAGACCCTGAATGTCGTATATCCTGCAAGCATTGGCACAATCGGAACGCGAAAGGCGGCACGCAGATGCCCCTGACCTTACACATGTTTTCGATGTCGAAACACCGGCCAAAAAGGGTCAACGCCGCAAGACACTCATTTTTGTCGGATTACTGCTACTGGTCAATGCGGCAGTTATTGCGGCGCTTGTTTTGTTTGGGGACTTTCAATTCGGCGGCAAGGCAAGTACATCAACCGCCGCGGTGACGGATATCGCTCCGATGTCTGCACCGATACCCGAGAGCATACCTGCATCTCAACAAGAAGCGACCTTGATCAAGGTGCCACCGCAACCAATCAACACCGCGCCTTCTGTTCCCGGACCCAGCACACCTATTTACAAAACACCCGCCAAGGACGCTACACAGCATAAGTCGCTTGAAGATCAAGCAGCCGATTACATAAACAAAACCGCCTCGCAGGATATTCCTATCGAGGATCCTCCAGTCGCCGAGATCCCGGTTATGAAACCGAAACCCATCGTTGACGAACTCGCCAAAGCCGCGAAGCAACAACATAACAAAATACTGGGAGTCACCGGTTTAGAGCGCGTGAGAACACTACCGGGTATCGATATGTCCGTTCATGCTTACTCGGAAAATATCGCCGAACGCTTCGTGTTCATCAACGGGCAGGAATACCATGAGGGCGATATCCTCACCGCTGAAGGCGCAAAACTGGCGGCTATTACACCGGACGGCGTAGTCGTAGACTTCGGTGATCGACGCGTACTGTTGAGCCGCATTCGCTAATCGAAACAACCCTCCCTGCCATTCCCTGCTCGCGTGCATATCAATATGACAATTCATATACAACGTGCATACGAATTCTCATGAAATTCCAAAGTGACGGGGTTATACAACCAAAAAAGCCTCCGCGAGGGAGGCTTTTTTGGTTGTATGGCGCGCCCGACACGATTCGAACGTGTGACCGCCTGGTTCGTAGTAGCTAATTCGATATTTTAACCATTAACATTCAATAACTTAAACAGCCCGCCCTCACCCTACGTTACGCCAAAACCCGTGTAAACTCGCAGAGATTCTTTTCAACTCTACGAAAGATCTACGACCGTATAACTGCTTGCGTCCTTGCACAGTCACTCAGAACCCTAATAAAGAAAGTAATGCAACCTAACCAATAGCGAGCACTTATCCAGGCTCACTTAATAATATATAAATACCACTCCAATCTCCTATATATCCCACTACAACATCTGTATAGCCATCGTTATTGAAATCTCCGGTAGCAAGTCGTTTTGCAGCGCCACCACAACCACCCTTGGGATTAGTTGGAAATGCTGTATACGGTATTGCATCTTCGAATTGGAAATTATTAAGTTGTTTGGCTACGAGTACTTTACCAGTACCTCCATCATAGCCCACTAAGTCCAAAAGAGAATCCCCAGTAATATCAACTATTACCATTTCACAGACATTGAAGTTTCTGAATGGTGACAGAGAAGTAGATCTATTAAATGAGCCTGCTGAAATTTGCGCAAAAATATTCAATAGTGCGGAAGAACCTATACTATCCAACATCACCACGTCTGTGAGCATATCACCATTGATATCCCCGACATCTTGAATATTTATTACTGTTGAATAATCAGTTAAGCCAGTTAGTGTTGTTGCATCCTCGAAAGCCCCTACTGGATTATTAACAAGTATTACACTATTTCTTCCAACTGAATCATAAAGAATGTCAAGATCGTTATCATTTGAAACGTCAAGAAGTTTAATCTGAGAAGTACCATAAACTATCCCAAAAGAATCTACTACATTTGAATTAAAATTACCTGCAATATCTTGTAAGTAGTATGTAAGATTTGAATTTAGCGATAGTATATCGTTTCGATTGTCATTATTGATATCTACTACAGCTAATTCAATAGCCAGATCCGATGGATAACTACTATAATTACTATCTATTATCTTTGTAACTGTATTTTGTCGATGAACACGTAGAAAGCCTTGTGGTGTATTATTGAAATTATAAGCTGCCACTACAAGGTCGTTGCCGCTATCATTATTAACATCACCAATGGCAATAGCATAGACATCGTAGCCTTCGCTGTCTGGATAATTCAAAGAAAAGCCTTTGCTAAAGGATCCATCATTTTTTTGATAGTAAACACCCACTTCCACAGGTGGTATTGTAGAAGTCATATAAGCAATATCGTCCAGTCCATCACCATTCATATCACCTACATGAAGATCCTTAACGCCATATCCGCTTGTAGGGTACATGACCCCATTGGCTAATGTCCGAGATGATGCTGAAATTAACAGCGTGTAATCTCCCGCTAAAGAATTATATACCTCCAAGTAATAAGTTTTAGTTTCAGTTGCAGTAAATGTAACGACGTCAGGGGATGTTGTTAAAATAGAAAGCCCAATAAGTGACGAGGCGGACAACTCATTATTATTAAAAACTGCGAGATCAGAATCACCACCAGTTAGCGAATTTAATGTAATGGTGTATTTCTGGCCTTTAGTAACATTGAATGAGTAGTAGTTATTAGCGTCTGCGGCAAGGAATTCAGATTGCGCTGCATCATTAATAACAATAGTGTTGTGGACATCATAAATTAGACCATCATCCAGAACTTGAGACACTGATGGTGTCGGTTCACCGCCTCCGCCTCCACCACAAGCAACTATCACAATTGAAGTAAGCAATAATAGAAAAAATCGTAAGTAACGCATTTTTATCCCTAAATATAATTCTTAAAATATTTTGTTAGTTAATATCAGCCTATAATTAAATATAGCTAAAACAATGTTTATAAACCATCCACATTGTATATAAAAAAGGCTCACGATCAACGTAAGCCTTTGAATAATGTAGGGTCCAATAATATTATCGGCCTATGGACTCTCGGCTTAAGTTACTGACGACTCAGCCAACTCTACTCCTGGAGTCGACCCCTCCGGGGTCGCCGTCCCAAGCTCCGGAATTTAGGGCGACAAGGTCGCCCTGATTGAGTGCTATTATATACACATGTAATACGTTCGATTCTATTGAAATGCCATTTCAATGAAAAAGGGCCCACCAAATGGTGAGCCCTTTTGCTTTATATATGGCGCGCCCGACACGATTCGAACGTGTGACCGCCTGGTTCGTAGTCTCAATATGACAATATATTATTATTTATAATCAATCACTTACAACCTCAGCCATCTTTTATAATTAGGGATACTTAGTCTTAATTTAGGGCAGATATGTTTGATGTGTATCATTTTTGGATACACCATTTTATTTTTTTGACATTTCTATACTTATGACAGATAAATTGCTCTGTATCATTGTTTTCAGAACGATATCTGATCCGTAATATGCCCATTTGCTATAAACAGATATATTCAATAACATGCTGTTAATTATAAATAATACAATAAGCATTAGAAAATACTTATTCTTATTGGACTGGCCGATGGTCACTCTAATGGATGTATGTTGCTTAAGGCAATAGCCATTTAATTGCGGGGCATTAGCTTTGGGAAAGAAAATACGCTTCGACCTTAAAGAGCAAATAGTATCCTTAGCTGGTGTCTGTTTCTGGTATTGGAATAGTTACCACAGCTTCCTCGATAGCTGTGGAGTACCAAGGTCTCTTTATAACCGATTTCCAAAAGAATCCTTTAACAAATATCAAGTAATGCGAAACTTGCTTGAGGTATTAGAAGAACAAAACAAAGATGACATAATAAACAACATAACATCTAACTTTTATCGCTTAAAAAATGCAGTAGACAAAGATAATCTCGATAACAAAAAAGCGAAACAGCTCTTGGAAGAATTCCGCGAGACTGTCGGGAACGATCCGATTGAAAATGAAATTAAGAAACAAAAGCAAGAACAGGCACGCGCTGTTCACAAGAGTGCAGTAGATCAGGTCAAGACAAAAACAAAGAAACTAGATCAACTTAATAGTGAATTTATAGCACTTACAACATCAACTGAATATACTCCACAGCAACGTGGCTTTAGGTTGGAAGAACTATTTTTTGATTTATTGCAGTTTAGTGAATTCGAATATTCAAAGCCATATCGTACTCATGACGGTGAACAGATAGATGGCCACTTCAAATATGAAAAATTTGACTACCTCGTTGAGGCTAAATGGATCGACGGATTAACGAAGCAAAAAGACCTGTCAATATTTGATGGAAAGATTCGGGGGAAAGCGCAAAGTACTCGAGGATTCTTTATATCGGCAAATGGATTTGATGCTAATGCAATAAGTAAATTTTCAGGTGATGCTCCGCGCATTTTATTAATGACTGGCCAGGATTTGGCAATGGTACTGAGTGGTCAAATACTTTTTTTTGATGCAATGAAGGCGAAAGTGAATGCTATTGTTAGATATGGAAACATCAACTATACATTACGTTGAAACGCAAAATAAGAAGGTGCCCAAGTCGGACGGTTTCTCCGCCGCCTTGCTAGATCTCTATGTGACCAAAGGAAATTCAGATGTGGTATGAACTTCACAAATCTCTAGAGAAGCTAGATATATTAAAAGTGTTTTTATCTGAACTTGCATCTCGAGAAGAGGAGATAATTACTTTTGGTTTAAAGCGCGTATCTGGCTGGGAAAGCTATGATGAAGCTAAACCGATTATTGAAGAGTTTGAAGTAGACCTGCTGGAGATTGAGGAATTATCGAAATATATTAACAAGGATATTCATGACCAGTTAATTAAGTTAAAGAACGAATCAAAAATCATTGATGAATTAACTACAATTTCAGTTCAATTGAGTGTTTTAGCCAATAAGAAACCTCTGTCTGTTCGCGGCGATGTACTAAATAGTTTTTTACTCCAAATCCCATATATATCAGGGATGTTTAAACATAGGCAGCTTTTTTATAAGGAACAAATATCCATTCATAAAACACTCGTGACGCTTACGCGTTTAAAATCATTATATAAAAGATTAGAAAATATATCTAGAAAAACATCTAATCTAGATGATGAAATATTTAAGCCATCAAAAATTGATAGCGCTGTACTTCTTGAGCGATTAGACGGTGCAATACAGGAACTTGAAACAACAAATTCAATTGCATCAGATGATAAAGATCGTTTAATTGAATATATAACGGCCGCTAAAGTAGAAGTCTCCGGTGATAAGCCTAATTGGAATAAAGCTGTTGGGGCACTGGTCATTGTTGCGACTTTATTAGGTGGTGTAGCGGTAGCACCTCAGGCGTATGACAATGTGACTCAGGCAATACAGTATATTCTTGGCGTTTCTATTGAAAAACATATACCAAATATGTTGCCACCTCCACCTCAAGAAGATAAAAATAAAGAAAGTCATCCTGTTGATAGTATCGCAACATAAAAAGCTCTTTAACCAGAACTGGGGTAAACTTCACCCCTATCGTCGCAATGTTATCACCGGCCTGTTAAGCTAACTATTATACAAACAAGGACACATAGTGGGCAAAGAGCTAAAAAAATGGCACAGAAGAAAGAGTGCTCTCAATACAGTCGAAAGCCTGACCCTGTAAATAATTCTGTGTAACTGCCCGGTAATTCAAGATCAGTAACCTCTCGGTAGCCGACCTTGATATTCAATCATAAACCGATTCAATGC
>JGI24023J19991_10002444_pt1 | contig 13533 bp, 12 predicted proteins | sample Cruoilmetagenom1_FD_19991 | JGI IMG/M metagenome (IMG submission 19991)
AGCTTATCCTCGTCACCCGCCACGATTACCTTACCGGACTCCTCTATATTGAGCCCTCTTTGGCGACAGTAATCTTTCATCAGGGTGTTCCCTTCGACGCAGAACCTGGCCTTATTGGTACCGGGGGAATAATAGATGCCGGCATGAAGGACCCCGCTGTTGCGCCCGCTTGCGTGAGCGCCGAGCGTCTTCTCTTTGTCTATTATCAGAATGCCGTCCGCACCTCTTTTTAACAGCTCGCGTGCGGTCGTAAGACCCGTAATTCCGCCGCCTACTATTAGCACCTGGCATTGACGTTCCATCATAGATCCTCTTGGTATGAAATTATAACTCAGGAGATATTCGATAGCCACTCTATGAGCACGGGCACGGTTGCCCCAGGGTTTTCCATGCAATCGTGGCGGGCGTCCGGGATAAATTTAATCTCGACGTCGTTATTACCCGATTCATTCAGAATACGCTTTAATTCTCTTGGCTCATCCGGATCAACCGCATAATCGTTTTCACCATGAATAAAAAGTACAGGGATACTCAGGTCTGAAATTATCTCATAAGTCTTGGCGTTTGTGGCCTCCGGGCTTCGCATGAACCACCATGTTTTATAGGTGTGGAGCTCTACGTCCGAAGGGTTAAATGTCGGGCCCCAGGCCCTGTAGACAATAAACACCCTGTCGTTTTTAGAAGTGCGTGGGTCATTGCCCAGCACCTTTTTTGCTATCTCGTAGATATGGTCATAGGAGGGTATGCTGTCCCACTTCTCGAGCCTCTTCTTATTGGAAAGCGGCAGTGAGTATGAGCAGCCCTCTAGTATGAGACCTTTGAGGTTTGGGTGTTGGATATTTACAGCATAGTACACGCTCTGGTTGGCGCCCAGACTCCAGCCAAGTATTACGATATTCCTAAACCCTTCCTCGGCCAAACGGTCAACCGCAGCTTCTATATCCATTATTGAATCATCGAATATCCCGCCTCCGAATATCTGGCCCATAAAAGCCATTCTGGTATTAATTGAAAACGAGCTTATTCCATTCTCTTCAAGTGCGTTAGGAAGAAGCCGCGGAGTACCCCTGGCTAAAAAGTTGCCCATAACACCGTGCACTAAAAGCACAATCGGAGTTTCATATAAATCCTTCTCTTCCTTAAACTCCCCGGTAACCAGCATCCCGTTTACCGTAAACCCGTCTTTAGCCGGGAAACTTAAGATCTTTCTCTGTCTTGAAACCATATGAGTAGGGTAGTTAGTCTTTAAATCTTCTGTCCAGCCATCTCACTATTATATCTCCGAGCTCTTCCTCTTTATCCTCGAACGTGTGACCTGCGTTTACGTAAAACGCGGACACGTCTTTATTACCGGCGTTTAGCGCGAGCTGCGCAAGCTGCTGCGCTTCTTCGTGCCTAACTACCTGATCGTGCCAGCCCTGTATAAGCAAAATAGGTACTTTTACATTCTGAATTTTTTTGTGCGCCATAGCATACTTAGCTTCGGGCCCTGCAAGGTGCCACCATGTCCTGTAAGTGTATATCTCGGTATGCTCCGGACAGTAGCTGTTTCCCCGCGCCTTGTATATCAGTATGGTGCGGTCCTGCCCCGTGCCTTCGAGTCCGGGCTTGATGATGTCTTTTGCCTCTTCGAACACCTCTTGATAAGAAGGCTCGCTGCCCCAATAATCCCACCGCCTGCGGATCGAGTCGGGCATCGAATAAGGAGCTGCAAGCGTGATTAAGCCGTTAATGTTATGCGTCTTCCTGGGATCGTTTCTAAGGGACGCATACCTTAATATAATGCTGGTCCCGAGACTATATCCGGATAATATAACGTTCTTGTATCCAAGCTCCTGGGCATACTCCACCACTCTGTCTATCTGAGGGATCGTATCGTTTAAAATACCGTAGCCGAAAAATAAGCCAAAGTTTGCCATACGTGTATTGATGGCAAGTGAGGAGTAACCTCCTTCGGCTAGAATAGGGGGAAGAAAACGCTGGCTTCCGTCTAGGAAATTACCCAGAAACCCATGGACATGGATTACAATAGTGTTGCCGTCAGCTCTATTACCTTCTTTAAAGGTACTGTGGTAGTAAATACCGTCTATTTTGCTCTTCCCGAACGGTATCGATACCAATTCCTGATCCATATAGTCCATATTCATGTCCCGTCGCACGTATATTAATCGAGTAAATAAACTAACCTGAGATGAAATTTTTGCAATCTAATAATCGAATAAAATATATATTGTTAAAGTTCGGTTGATGAATACGGAGTGGAGATAATAGTGAGGCTAATACACTTTACTTAGAAGTAAGAGGCCGGATCATTTATTATCTTATCGGCAAACGCCTTGGCATCTTCCCAGTTGGAGAGCTCACCCAGCTCCAGCACCTTTTTGGTAGAAGCACCCTTTGCTATGAAAATATTTGTCTTCGGGTCCCAGATAAGCTGCCAGTTGTCGCTTCGTACGTCCCTTACCCATCCGAAGGGGAAATTGCCTACATTACTCATACGGTAATACCCTGTCCTTTTATCTCGAAAAGATTAGTCTCGAACAGAATTGTGCCAGATTTAATAGTTATTACAATACGGGGCAGGAATAATGGGGACAGAGGCGAGCGTCTCACAGCGATGCCAGTGGGGGCCGCGAGTGAATGCTTTTCATGAATGAGAGCAGGATAAAATCAAGAAGACAGAGGCAAGCGTTTCACAGCGATGCCAGTGGGGGCCGTGAGTGAATGCTTTTCATGAATGAGAGCAGGATAAAATCAAGAAGACAGAGGCAAGCGTAAAGCACCGCCGTATCTGTGGGGCTTAGTTCTATCGGACCTTCTTACTGACTTCTTTAGACCCGTCAGGTGTTGTGAAAAGCACCTCTGTATATCCACAGCGCAGCATCCTCTGCATAGCGGTTTTATCCTGGTGTGTCTGAAGGAGAAACGGAGCGATGAAGCTTTTCTGAGATGTGCAGTAGTAGCAGCTAAACACGATTATCTCGTCCAGCTCCCCCCTTGTGGACACTTTCACGGGTGATTGATGTTTCTCGTACTGCCTGCTCCACTCTGCCGCGCAGCGGGACCTGTCGGGATTTGGGAATACCTGTGGCACTTCCACTACAATGTCCCGTGTCCCTCGGAAGCCTTCGAATACTGCTGTCTTGAACCCGCACTCATAGAGACGCATCATCCCGGTCTTTCCCCTGTACTCGGTCTCGAGGAACGGTTCTACGAAATGCTCTTCCAAGCTACAGTCCGGACAGTCAAACACCGCTATCTCGTTATACTGCCCCCTGGTGGTTACACGTATCTCCGCCTTACGTCTCTTATACATGTCAGTCCATTCCTTCGCGCAGTAAAGACGCTGGGGATCGGGCTCTATCTCGGGCTCTATTACCTCGAGCACTTCTTCTACGTCTATAGTCTCTTCCTGAGCCGAGACCGGTAGTATTTCGGTAACAAAACCTAAGATTGTAAATACGAATATTGCTAGAAAAAACCTGATTGCGAGATTCATCCTACATCCTCCTTTCTGTAATTGTACAGCATTTTCGGGAGAGATGGAATACCTTGAGCAAAACTTTAATTTTGCATACCAACACACTCAGGTTATTGGCTAGTTGGTTAGAGATTATGGGATTAATTACACCCCGTGTTTTTTAGTTAATATTGCTGTTTAGCTCGGACAATTCTCTCGTTATGTCCCTTGCGTCTTCCTTGAAATCGTCAAGTGCGCAATGTCCTCGTATCTCGCAATCATGGTGCTGATCTCTAAAGACAGAATTAAGAATAAACGTAACGCCGATCACCGCCCAGAACCCCCAGAAGAACCAGTAGACTAACGGTGATTCCGTAAACATATAGAGAGACCCGCCTATAAATGAGCCAGTCAGAACGACCAGGGGCACGATTACCGAACCCTTAATTGTATTCAACACAAGCCCGAGCATCTCCCCAGGCTTTTCCGCATTCCGGGTTAATCCCCCTCCAAGCGAGGCTCCGGCCAGCACTGAAGCGAACAGCGGAAAGATGGGAGAGAGCAGCTGATAAATTAGCCCTGAGATCAGCCCTACCAAAACGGCTCTGAGAACCGGCACGTCCTTACCGTTAAATAAAACTGCCAGTGGAACAGCGCCCGCAAATATCAGCGGATAGAAAAGAAGTGAGAACATCGGGAGCCATGCGTCAAACATGTATGCAGATATAGCCGCTGCGAGGCCCCAAATCCCCCCCAGGATACCGCGGGCTAATCTGGATTTAATATTGAGCTTCATTTAACTCTCCTGTTTAGTGTAAAACGAGCAGGGAGGCACGGTCTCACAACCGCGCCCCCTGCTCTTAAGCATGAGTTGCCATACTATTTCTGCTGCTGTCTCGCCTCGGATTTAAAATCTTTTATAAGCCCCTTACCCTCTTGTGAAGTGGGAGCGGGCGCAGAATCCATCATCATTGTAGAAAGCGCTTCGCGGATCTCCGCCTCCTGTTTTAAAATCTCAGGATTATTTGGCGAGCTATTTTTGAGCTTCTGTACTCTACGCATAGCGGCATTCATATGACCGAGAGCCTCTTCTTGATCACCTTTTTCATACGCTGTTGCCGCCTCATAGTACTGTGCCGCCGCGTCTACAGAAACTCCCCGTGTTGTGACTTCGTCATTCTCTTTTTCTGCGACTAATTCTGCATCCTCTGTAACCTCATACTTGATTTCCTGCTCATGAGATATTGCGCCGTCATCACCGAGAACGTCCCCGTACTCGAGCCTGGCTGTAGCAAGCGGACTCTCACCTGTTTTGCCTACAGGAGCCTTTAGCTTCACCACAATATTCCTCTCCTGCCCGCCGTAGAAATCCCCGAGCTTAATACGCACTTTACCGTCCTTGGTGGTTTCATAGGCATATCCGTACACGTCGTTCACGCTTACACCCGGGGCGAGGGTGAGGGTGAACACAGGGTCTTTGGCAACAGTAGAGGCGAGCTGACCGAATTCTCTATCGAATATCCCAGCTAGCTGAGAGGGGGATTCAACAAAGTAGTAATTCCCCGCCCCGTACTCTGCCAGGTTCATCATAATGTTTTCGTCATAGTTGACCCCCAGCCCCATTGTTGTCACGTGAATCCCTTTTTCTGCCGCTTGGCTTGCGATCTTAATCAACTGCCCCATATCCGTTATGCCGTAATTAGCGAGCCCGTCAGAGAGAAGTATCACGCGGTTTATATAGCCCTTGCGCTCAAGCTTATCGAGCTGCCCAATACCTGTGATAAGCCCCCCGGAGAGATTGGTCGAATCTGTCGGGTAAAGAGAGTTAACAACCGATGTAGCCCTTTCCTTGTTGTTAAGGAACTGTATCGGGAAAAGAAGCTCTACGTCTGTTGAGTACGCGACAACAGAGAGCCTGTCCTTAGGACCAAGCCCCGAGATAATCTGCTTTGCCGCCTCTTTTGCGTATTCGATCTTCCCTTTCTCACTCATTGAGCCGCTCCTGTCTATAACAAGCACCAGATTGACAGGCGCTCTGTCTACAATCGGAGCTTCACTACCGATAATCTTGGTATTCAAGAGCACCTCGCCGTTTGAGCCCTTATGAATGTATGGGTGATCGAGCTGAAGGAACCATGAGAGTCTTTCAGTAGTGTTATTCTCAGGCTTTGGGATTGTAGGGAACGCGCCTAAGTATTTAACGCCCGCAAGCGTGATACCTGCGACAAGAAATAATCCTATTATGATCGTATTTATACCGTACTTCATTTTTTACTACCTCCTTTACCCAAGGTTTTTTTAATTATGTCTATCTCTTCATCAATGAGCTTTCTTTCGATCTCAAGTGAAGCTTCTTTTCTCTCTCTTGAAGCGGCGGAGAATTCACTTGTTTTCTCGACCCGCTCTTCCATCTTATTGAATACCGAAAAGGAATCGTCCTCGTTTGTCAGGACATCTGAAGGAGCACTTTCTCTGTCTCCGGACGGCCCTTTATTAATAGAAATTTCCTTTAACAAAAGACCTCTCCTCGATTTTGAGGCCCGTACGCGCTTCTCAATATCGGAGTAACGCTCCTCGTACTCATCAAACTTGAGCTTGTCTTCGGCTAGTCTTAGAGTGATTACTCTTTGTTCCTCTTCCAGAATTCGTCTCTTTCTGACCGCGTCCCTGGCATTCGTATCCATTCCTTTGCCGACGTATTCCTCGGCTTTTTTCTGCCAGTACTCGATCTGCTCGGTGAGCTTTGTAAGAAGCTTATTCTCTTCCTCCACTCTGTAGCGGATATGCGCCATCTTGGCTTTAGCAGTTCCAAGCCCCTCTTCCATCTCCTCCACCGCCTGATTAAGTATCTTCTCCGGGTCCTCTGCGCGAGTTACCCAGTCGTTAAACTGGGACTTCACTATAAACCCTATTCTTCTTTTAAATCCCATAACGGTGTCTCCTCAATTTTGATTTATGAGATATTACGAACGGGGGGTTGGGAAAGATTTAAAACTCTGTGGAATAGATTAATTCTGGATATGAGCTCACAACGGAATACTTGGAATTAGGGGACCGAAAATCTCAGTTGGCGGGTTCCGTGCCGGAATCCGAATCTTCGTAATTCATATAAGCTGAGTCAATTTTCATTTCTTCAAGCTTTTCATTCACGAACGGGCTTTGCGCAGGATCGACTCTAGCCAGATTGTTATAAGAGACAACAGCGCTGGCCATATCACCCGTCTGCTCGTAACACTCGGCCAGAGATTTATAAGAGCTTGCTTGTACTTCCGTAGGCGGGGGTGGAGAGGAATTTAGTAACGCCTCGTTCGTTTGTATCGAAGCCGCGCAGTTTCCCTCGGTCTGCTGACGCTGAGCAAGCTCAAGCTCACCGGCATAATCTCTCAAAATTGGCTGCTCTGCTTTTAACAGACTCTCAGATGCCGCCTCGTCCGAAGATTCCGGTATTGCTTTAATATTACCTTTAGAAACACTCTCTTTCCTGTAAGTAACCAGGTCTTCCTCAGTTACATCTTTTTTACGGAGCATGCTTTTTTCGGGGGAATTTTCCGCAGTTTCTGTTTTAGAAGGAGGTGCGGGAGATATTCTTGATTCAGCGGGAGGTTTCTCCTGTTCCTCTAAATCCGACGCTACTATTAGCGCGTCGTTAGGTTCTTGAGCCTCGAATGCTAAAGTCCGCTCTTTTTCCTCACTATCGCTGAAAGTTTCTTCCTGTTTTCCCGGAGCTTTCATCTTCATCGCTCCAACCTCTCTCGTTACACTATCTACACCTTCAAAACCTGTCTGCCCGTAATAGAACCATACAGAGAGAGCTATAGCAGCGCTTATTGTAGGCACGAGAATGGGAGAGTAAGACCACTTTTTCCAGAAAGGTGTTTTCTTAGGAGAAGCATTTTCCCTTGCGGCATCGCTAAGTGACGAAAGCACTTCCGCCGATACTTCAGGTAAATCTTCATCTCGCGCGGCCATCCTGATCTCTCTGTAATGCTCAAGCTCAAGAGAGCAGTCCGGGCAGCCGCGCATGTGCTCCTCTAGTGCGCCCGACTCTTCAGAGCCCAGGAGATCCTCCAGATAATCGATCAGTAGCCCGCTGCATTTGTCGCAATTCATAGCTATTTAAACTCCCTCTTTTGCTTTTTGTTTCTGCTCAAAATAACCTGACTCTGAGAACACGCGCCTCAAATATTGAAAGGCGTATCTGAGCCTGCTCTTCACAGTACCCAGAGGAGACTCTGTAATGTCCGCAATTTCCTGAAATGAAAGCCCTTGTACTTCACGAAGTAAAAACACTTCTCTGAACTCCTCTTTAAGTCCCTTCACTCCTATATCTATTAATTCCCTAAGCTCTTTATCGTATGCCTCATCGTCCTGCGCCCTGGTGTCGCTCTTCACGATTTCGAGGACTACTGCTCCCCTTTCTTCTTCACTATTTATAGGGGCGTCGAGCGAGCGGTGCCGCCTGTAACTCTCGGTCCTCAGGTAATCGATGCAGTGATTACGGGCAATACTGTAGAGCCAGGTGGTGAATTTCTGCTCAGGGTCGTAGCGGTCCTTGCGCTCTATAACCTTAAGGAATATTTCCTGAAGCAGATCCTCTGCGTGAAGCTTGCTTCCGCCGGTCATCTTCATGATGAAGCGGAGCACACCACCACTGTGGCGCTTAAGGAGTAAGTCAAAGCTTTCCGCGTCGCCCTTCTGGAATTTCCGCATGGCATTCTCGTCCCTGATTTCTGTATTTATCGTTAGTCCTATCACCGGACGCTCATTTGCGACTTCTGTACTGTCTTCATTATATTACGAGCGGGGACGAGAAAAGCTCTAATTCGGCTCATATTTAAATAATAACCCAAGCCCCCGTATGAATACCAGCAGATTTTATGACTCAATTAACAAAATATTCATTGATTCACGTTTCTCATCAATTATGCTTTTGAAATATAGTGCGGACTAACTTATTAAACTTCAGTCCGGGGAACCGTCCATGAAAAAATTTTTAGTGGCGCTGGTAGTACTCGTCTTGATCCTTGCCGCGCTCGTAGCGCTCGCGGTGCTAAACCTGAACTATTTCATAAATCAGAATAAAGAATATCTACTAACTCAGGTAGAAGAATCACTTGGTAGAAACATAACTGTGGGCAATGTGGAGACCGGTTTTACGGACGGCATCGGCATAAGGATGAGCGGCTTCTCTGTATCGGATGACAGAGATTTTTCAGAAGCTGAGTTCATAAGCGCTAAAGACATTCAGGTAAACGTCGCGTTCTTTCCGCTCCTAAGTAAAAAGATAGTGGTAACAAAACTTATTCTGAGTGAGCCTGTGATAACCGTCATAAGAAATAAAAATGGCGACTTTAATTTCTCAACTATTGCAAAAGACAGCAAATCCGAAAAAAGCGGTGACGAAACAGGCAAAAGTGAAGAAGATCAGATAGGCGAGATTCCGATTGCCGCTTCCAACATTGCGATTAAAAACGGACGGGTCACTTATATAGATGAAGAGAACGGCAGGGAGCTTGAAGCGCGGAAGATCGAGCTCGAAATTAAAGACCTCGGTTTTAAAAAAGAGATTGGGGTGAAGCTTAGGGCAGCCGTTTTAGCTAAGGACCAAAATGTAATGTTAGACACCACGATCGGCCCTCTTAGCGCAGGAATGGACTTAGGAGACGCCTCTGTTAAAGGCGACGCGCGCATCGGCGATCTTAACATAAGCACCTTAAAGAAATCCCTTCCCATGCTCAAAGAAAAAATCCCCCATGGTTTAGATTTCTCAGGCCCTATAGAAGCGAAATTCAAGTTCAACGGTAAAGCCGACGCACTGACGCTTACGGACATAGATGTGGACGCTTCGGTGTTCGGAGCAAGCAAGCCCAACTTCAAGCTCACAGGAAGCGCGGGCCCAATCGGAGAAAGCGCCGAGAGCCTAAATTTAGATACAGAGTTTGACCTCAAGAACGCGGACATAAACAAGCTCAGACAGCTCACCTATCTTAAAGGCTCAATTCCCAACAGCCTGTCCTCGCACGGGAACATCAGCCTGAGAGGAAAAGTAACAGGCACACCCGAAGACCTAAAGCTCCGCGGTGTAGTAGTGGATGCGACCGCTACTAGGCTCGCAGTTATCGGCAAATTCCTTAAACCGAGCGATATGCCTCTGGTAATCACAACTGGAGCGGACATAGGCAGCGATAAAATTAATATAAGCGAGACCGAAATAAAACTAAGCACGCTGCTACTATCACTCGCAGGCCAAATAAATCAGGGTACGACGACGCTACTGAACCTATCGCTAAGTTCCAACAATATAAATCTGTCCGACATGAAGGACATATTTCCGGCTCTCAAAAAGCACGGGGTATCGGGGCAGCTAAAGCTGCTGCCGACAAAAATCACGGGTGAGTCGGGCAAAGGACAGACCCCGAACATTAGAGGAGCTCTCGATGTAAAGAACGTAAGCGTGTTGCCGCCCGATTTTAAGCAACCGATAAAGGACATAAACACCAAGATAGAATTCACGGGCAACTCGGCCAGTGTTCAGGACCTCTCGCTCCGCTTGGGCAAATCACAGGTACGCCTGAGCACGTCTGTCACTAGCTTCTCGCCCCTTAGGCTGAGCTACAAGGTATCCTCGCCCGAGCTTAACCTGAGTGAGCTGAAAAAAGAGGCTCGGGAGAACAAAAAGCCCGATGTGCTGAAGGACCTGAAGAGTAAAGGCTCTCTTAGAATGAGTAATAAAACAGCTGTATTCAGCGGTAATGTCTCAGCGTCAAATGCGGTGTTATCCGACTTTGAGCTTACCGATCTGAAGTCAAATTTAAGCCTCACGGGAGATAAAGCAAAGGTAAACAGCTTCAGCACGAAAGCCTACGACGGCACGATCAGCGGTAAGGCGAGCTACACGATGGGTACCACACCCGAGTTCGCACTGATATCGACCGTCAGGGGGATCGATCTGAAGACCTTCCTCACATCCAGAAACCCCAAAGGTGAGCAGAATATCGAGGGGAAAGCAAATTTTGATCTGAATGTATTCGGCAGTGGAAAAGAATGGGAGCAAATAAAACCAAACTTAAAAGGAACAGCAAAAGCGGAGATCATAGACGGCGCCGTGCTCGACATAAACCTCGCGGAAGAAGTGCTTAAAGGCATCACCGGACTACCCGGACTTACAGTATTTATATCGCCCCGGGTAAGAGAGAGATATCCGCAAGTGTTCAGCACACGCGATACGGAGTTTGAAGAGTTCAAAGCCTCCTTTATATTAGAGAAGGGCAAGATGCGTACAAACGATCTGCGGATTACTTCGAGCGACTACAGGGTAACAGGACGAGGCTGGATAGACCTTGACAGTAGGGTGGATATGAAATCGCTCCTTACCCTTTCAAAAGAGTTGTCGGAAGACCTGGAAGAAGACGTTCCGGAGCTTAAATATATATCGAGTGACAAAGGACTACTCGAGATACCCTTCGCTATTTCAGGTCAGCTTCCCGACGCCAAGCCCAAGCCCGACATGGGACACCTGACCACTATGGTAGAGCGTGCCACCATCCGAAAAGGAAAAGAAGAGCTAAAAAAACAGGTGCTCGACAAGCTATTGTCAGAGAGCGAGAAAGAGAACTCTCCGGATGCGGAAGCCGAAGAAGCTGCAGGTGAGCAGACTCAAAACACAGGAAGTAAAAAGAAGAAGAAAAAGAAAAGGCTCGATGAAAAGATTCTGGACGAGTTAGGGGATCTATTCTAATTTAGGCGACCCACCCTTTTCCGTCTTATTGCGACTTCCAAAGCGAGTATGATACCCTCTTGCTAAATAGAGATAACTATGTGCGGACGATACACGCTCACTCCGGAGCAAAAGAAAATACAGGCTGAATTCAAGGTTAAGCCAGGCCATTATGTCCACGAGCCCAGATACAACATCGCTCCTTCACAGCCCGCCCCTGTGATAGTTAGAGAAGACGAGAATGTAATGAAGATGATGAAGTGGGGGCTCGTGCCCTATTGGGCCAAGGACCCGAAGATCGGCTTTAAGCTCATAAATGCCCGCGCCGAGACAATTACAGAGAAACCCAGTTTCAAAACGGCTTTTAAAAAGAGACGGTGCCTGGTGCCGGCGGACGGTTTTTACGAATGGGAAAAAGGACAGGGTAAGCGGGTAAAGATTCCCCACAGGTTCGTGCTCAATTCGGGAAAGTTATTTTCGTTTGCGGGGTTATGGGATATCTGGCAAACACCGGAGGGGAAACCGCTTGAGACATTTACTATCATCACCACGAGCCCAAACGAGCTTATGAAACCCATACACGATAGGATGCCCGTAATTCTCCATAAAGAGGACGAGGAGCTGTGGCTCGATCCGGGAGCAAATGAGAATGCGCTCTTATCTATACTTAAACCCTTTGAGTCCGAGCTTATGGAGGAATACGAAGTCTCTATCAAAGTAAACTCGCCCAGGGATGACAGCCCCGAGTGTGTGAATCCCACGCGGAACTTCCCTGAGCAAGAACCACTTCTTTGAACTTTTACTTAGCTCCTATAGAATTACTCACCTAAAATAAAATTGTCCGGAGAAGAAAATGAAAAAGAATTTATTCTCAATCTTAGGGGTTCTACTTTTTACACTATTATTTTTACCAGCGGCCCAGGCGGATGAGCTTGAGCAATCAATCGATGCCCACGGCGGCCTTGAAATTTTCAGAAGCTACGGGACTCTCGAATACGACCAGACTTTTGATCTCACAGGAAAATTTAATTTAACAAACCATCAGCTGATTGATTTAAGTTCCCGAAAAGTACTTATCACAAGTGACACTTATAAACTCGGTTTCGATGGGCAAGAGGCCTGGATTGAGCCTAATATGGAGGCTTTGGGCGTACCGCCGAGGTTCTACGCTTCGACCCCGTTTTATTTCTTCGGCCTGCCTTTCCTCTTTGCCGACCCTGGAGTGAACGCGGAGCCCTTAGGGACCAAAGAGTTAAACGGCAAGGAATATAATGTGGTCAAATTTACCTACGATAAGGGGGTAGGAGACACTTCGGACGACGATTACATTGCGTATTTCGATAAAGAAACGAACCGGCTGGAAGTGCTGAGCTATATAGTAACGTACCCCCCTCTTATGCAGGGAAAGTCCAAAGAAGAGCTAGAGCGGCACGCGGCTGTATATGAAGAGTGGCAGGAAGTGGGCGGATTGTTAGTGCCCAAGAAGTTAAGCTTTTATGAGTGGAAGGATGAAAACCTGGGCGAGGAATCACACGGCACCATGGTGTTTGAGAATGTTTCATTAATGGGAAAACGCCCCGAACCTTCGACGTTTACAAAACCCGAAGGCGNAGAGNTNGATAACAGTCACATAGTTCAATAGAAAAATTCCCACTATATGGCATAATTACATCTTCCAAAACAAAAAACAAACTTAATTATATAGAAGGAGGAAGGTATTCATGGCTAGTAAATCACACAGAATTGAAAGCGACTCGATGGGGGAAATGAGTGTTCCCGCAGACGCATACTACGGAGCTCAGACAGCAAGAGCAATAGAGAACTTCCCGATAAGCGGTATCAGAAAGCACAGTATTTTGGTACAGGCAATGGGAATGATAAAGCAGGCTGCGGCAGAGTCCAATATGGAGCTAGGCTTAGTTTCCAAAAAACAGGGACGCGCAATTGTAAAAGCTGCCCAGGAAGTAATTGACGGAAAGCTCGATGACCATTTCGTGCTTGATGTGTTTCAGACGGGATCAGGCACATCTACAAACATGAACACAAATGAAGTCATAGCTAACCGTGCCAACGAAATCCTAGGATTGAAAATGGGTGATAAATCTGGGGTACACCCAAATGACCATGTGAATTATGGTCAGTCCAGTAATGACGTATATCCCACAGCAATACATGTATCGTCAATACTCTCGATAAACGAGAACCTACTGCCGGCGCTAAAGAAACTTAGAGGAGCGCTCGCTGCCAAAGCAAAACAGTTTGACAAGATTGTAAAGATCGGACGCACCCATCTGCAGGACGCAACCCCAGTCAGGCTCGGCCAGGAGTTCGGCGGGTACGCTAGCATGATCGAGCA
>JGI24023J19991_10002446_pt1 | contig 13527 bp, 12 predicted proteins | sample Cruoilmetagenom1_FD_19991 | JGI IMG/M metagenome (IMG submission 19991)
GTTAGATGTTTGCAAAACCATCCCGGCAGGATAGATAACAGTTTAGCCGGGATGGGAGGGATACTAAGCTTAGACTGACAAAGTTTACTAATATCCAGTGGTATATATAGATTAATTTTGAACTGATCTGAATTGATCAGGGGTTCCCTGGGTAAGCTCGGTCTTTTATTACTTCAAAGTTCCATGCGATGCAGGAGTCTGTGATTCCGGTGGGGGTAATTTTTCTAATACATCCGCGTCACTCTCTGGTAGTGCCAACGGCATGGGTATACCCAACGGGTGATTAATGATGCTTCGTGCCCGTTCCCAGTTCACCTTATATTGTGGTTTGTGTTGGGTGGCGGACAATAGTTGGCGTACCATCGGGGTTAAATTTTGGGGTGTCACGTGAGTGCCGTCGATTAAGGGTGGATGTACCTCTAGGTAGAGCATATCTCCATGCCAGCCGGTTTTATAGGTCTGGTCGACAATATGTATCGGGGTGCCTTCAGGTACCTGACGAAATAGTGTCTCGATGTCTTCCGGATACATACGAATACAACCATGAGAGACTTGCATACCGATACCTGAGGGTTTGTTGGTGCCATGGATTAGATACCCGGGTATCCCAAGGCGTAAGGCAAAACGTCCCAGAGGGTTATCGGGACCAGCGGGAACCTTCTCGGGTAGTGGATCGCCTTTGGCGTCGTGTTCTTTTCGGATCGAGGCGGGGGGGTACCAGTCTGGATCGGCTTTTTTGGAGACGATGCGCGTGGTGCCCAGAGGGGTTTTCCAATCCTGGCGCCCGATACTGACTGGATAGGTAATGACTACGGGTTGTTCGCCGGCACGCGGTTTGGGGTAGTGATATAGACGCATTTCTGAAACATTGAGTACGATGCCATCTCGTGGTGCATTCGGTAAGATATAACGCGTTGGTAGTAATATATCGGTGCCTTCACCTGGCAACCATGGGTCCACGCCGGGGTTAGCTAACAAAATTTCACGATACCCAAGATTGTATCTGCGTGCAATGTCGAGCAAGGTTTCTTCATGCCGACTCTTGGTTGTTTGGAGCTGACCGACCACATCGACATCGGCCGGTGGTAGGGTAAAGGTTTCTGCATAGAGCGAACCAACATGGCTTGTCCATACCAATAACATCAAAGGGAGTTTATAAAATATAAGGTTTTTCATGGCATTGTATAGTGCNTTNTAATTTCCAAGTGGTTGCCAGTAAATTTCGACTATTGTGTGCGGTGGTACAAACAACGCACGCGAATGGACGGTAACAAATCAGGCGGATCTTCACAATGTTCCTTAAACATAATCTATTGTACTATTGGTGANATATAGAAAGAATAAAATTCCTCTTCGCAAAAGTCCATAGCTGATAAGCGATACTTTCATCAACTATGATATAGGTGTCTGGGTATTCGAAATGAAATGACTACACGAAAGAGATGAAATAAAAGAAAAAGAATCAAGCTATATTTTCATCTGATGATCTTACTATATCATTCTTCGATGAGGGGCATATAAAGTCAACTAAAAATGCAGAAAAGATGAAATATAAAAAAGCCCTGTACTACAGGGCTTTTTATTTTATGTATCTCAGGGTTATTTACCGGAATGTATTGCTGTACCTACTTCCAGTTCTTCAAACCAGTCAAGGAAACGGGTCACATCATCCCCTTTGAATATTCTGCCGTGCTGTGGTGCCATGCATTCAATATCCAGCTCGCGAACGCGTGTTATCCAGTCATTTTTGGCACGATTCGAGGGCATCCAGCGCTGGTGGAACATTTTCATCTTGGGGATGTGCTCCTCGAAGTCTTCAACATATAAAGGGGCTTCACAGGCTTCGAGGGCGGCGCCGACGTCACCACTCATTAATATTTTTGCCTGGCGATCATAGACATGAAAATTACCTGATGAGTGCAGGTAATGTGCCGGGATAAATTCAAGTGTGAGTGATCCAAGATTAATACTGCTACCTTCATCGGGTATGGCTGCATATTCAATATTGTTCATACCAAAGTGGCGGATAAAGCCTTCCCACAACCAGGGGGAATGTAATGTGGCGTGGGGCAGTGCCTGGTCCCATAGTCCGAGAGATGAAATAATATCAGGGTCCTGATGCGAGGCAAACAGGTCGGTGATTTCATCGACCTTGGCATGATGAAGGACAGCGCCGAGCATGGGAGCAAAGACTTCAATGCCACCCGGGTCCATGATGATGGCACGCTTGCCAGACACCACCATGTATTGGTTGGTGTCAATAATGCTTTCCGGCTTTTCGTGATCGCGGCCGAACATAATCCATTGGTGATCCTGATCAAAAATTTTTGTAGTTTTCATAGACTCGTCTCGTCAATATATCAGTCAAGTTTGACGTTATTTAAATGCTGATAACTATCAGATAATTTATCTTTAATATAAGTGGCGGCTTCATCCAGGTCATTGGCAACGACCTTGAGCTTGTCCTTGTATTCCTGTGCGTTAGAGGTGACGATCCGGGAGACAGAGGCAATGGCACGTGCAGACAACATACATTTATCCATGCTTTCCAGTAACATTGACAATTGGTTGAAACTTTTTTTGTATGCCAGTTTTGAGGCTTGCATGTTCTCTTCTACTTGCTTTAAAGCCGGAGCCATGGAATCTATGTATTGTGCTTCATGGTTTTTTACTTTGACTGAGTCGAAAAGCTGGTAGGCATTGATACAACGTAGCTCATTGACGGCTATCCTGGTGAGGAGCAAGGCCTCATTATTGATGTCGTTTACGCCATTCATGGCCAGTTGTGAAATCTCATCAATAAATTGGGCGATAGGCTGGAAACCGAGAGCCTTGTCACTGGATTGCGCAGTAATGACCTTGGCATTCTTGGCAGCAAGCGATACGCCCCATGCAACTTCCATGACGGAATGTAGTTCTGCAGCGATACTGGCCAGTGCGACGAGTTTGTTTTCAGTCGCTTCTGTATGGATAACCATGATGTATTCCGATTTACCTGTTTATGTCATATTTTATCGGCAGAGGACGAATAAACATTACATGATATGGCTCCATATAAATAGGCTGGCGAACAATAAATGGGACGTTGACAGGTGGGGTAGTAGGCAAGACAACAAATGAGAATAATTGATATTAGTATTTTATGTCTGAGTCTTTTACTGAGAAATACAAGGCATTGATCTAAATCAATGTTTTTGATAGTTATCTGAAATAAGGACGTTGTTATCAGCTGTATTCGATACGGTTTCTGCCTTTTTTCTTCGCTTTATACAGGAGCTTGTCGACTGTATCGATAAGAGTTTTTTGATCAAGCTCAGACGAGGGGGATAATGGTCCCAACACCTAGACTAATGGTCAGTACATGATTGACTTTGGATTTTTCGTGAGGGATTGGTTGCTTGAAAATCAGGCTGCGACATCTTTCTGCTACTTTTTCAGCTGAGTGCGCATCCGTTTCGGGAAGTATCAGCGCGAACTCTTCACCACCAAAGCGTGCGATAAAATCTTTTGATTGTTTATTTAATGACATCATATTATTGATAATAAGCCATGCACTTTCATACCTTATGCATGTGATTGAGCGTTAGCTTTCAATTAAAGCGTATGACCCGTGGATACTAATCGCTAAGAAATAAAACGGAACCATGTAATCATTTAACCAGCTTAAATACTATTAACTGTACACCTGAATAAATATGATCACTTAGAAGTTGATCGTTATTTTTATCCATGATTAAATAACCAGGCATTGTACAGATTGTGGCAATGTAAATATGCATAGGGACTTGCATAGGTGTCTAATCATTTTAGACCGAGTTAACGTGGATCGTCATCATCCTCGCCCTCTGCACCTTCTCACTATTATCGCAACATGGAGGTTCAGTCATGGCCCGCAATCGTCTATTAACTACCCGTCTCGAGTCCATACTATATCAACGTTCCCCTCACAGAATATTAAGGTGCGCTTACCCCCGTGCTGTTTTTATATTTATGTTATTCATGACAGCCGTTTTTTCTGTGCAGGCTTCGTCATTTACTCTATTCGAATCTGGGCAGGTTCGACCGTTGGCACAATCTCCGGATGGCAAGACCTTGTTTGCAGTCAACACGCCTGATAATCGACTTGAGGTCTATCGCATTACAGAGCATGGACTGGTGCATCGGGCATCCATACCAGTAGGGCTTGAACCGGTTGCCGTCGCCGTACGTAGCAATACAGAAGTCTGGGTCGTCAATCACCTCTCAGACAGCGTTAGCATCGTTGACGTGCGCAAACAGGCGTATCGGGTAGTTCGCACTCTCCTGGTAGGTGACGAACCGAGAGACATCGTTTTTGCCGGTAAGGCTCGCGATCGAGCCTTTATTACGACTGCGCATCGGGGACAAAATATTCCGTTCGATCCGCAATTGACCACCCCGGGTGTCGGCAGGGCCGATGTATGGGTCTTTAATGCAGAACAGCCTGACGATACACTGGGAGGTAATCCACTCAATATACTGACCTTTTTTACCGACACGCCTCGAGCATTGGCGGTCTCTCCGGACGGAACACGTGTTTATGCAGCAGGCTTTGCCACAGGCAATCGTACGACCGTTATTTTTGAAGATGTTGTCACTGCAAATGGCGGTTTGCCAGGTCCTGTTACCAACTTTGAGGGATTGGATCAACCCCATACCAGTCTGATCGTCAAACATAACGGGGAATATTGGCTGGATGAACTAGGGCGTACCTGGGATGATCAGATCAAATTTTCCCTGCCTGATAAAGATGTCTTCGTTATCGATGCCAGTGCCAATCCGCCCGTGCCAGTTAAAGCATCCAGCGCCACATATAGTGGTGTGGGTACGGTGTTGTTTAATATGATCGTTAATCCGAAAAATGGCCATGTCTATGTCACCAATACCGAAGCCCGGAATGAAAAGCGCTTTGAAGGTCCTGGTATCTTTGCCGGCCAAACCGTACGTGGACACTTGCATGAGAATCGTATTAGTATCTTACGCGAGAACGGGGAAGTGCTACCACGTCATCTCAATAAACATATTGACTACAGCGTCTGTTGTGAACCCATACCCAATGATGAAAATCAACGCAGCCTGGCGCTACCAATGGGTATGGCCATCAATCGAAGCGGTGAGACCTTGTATGTTGCCGCCTTTGGTTCGGGTAAGATTGGTATATTCGATACCGACGAACTCGAGGATGATAGCTTTACACCCGATACGGCCAGGCAAATCCCGCTATCTGGCGGTGGTCCTAGCGGCTTATTACTGGATGAGAGTGGGGAACGTTTATACGTATTAACCCGTTTCAATAACGCCATTGCCATCATCGATACCCGGCAGCGTGCCGAGATAACAAGTATTGCCATGTACAACCCGGAGCCGGCAAGCATCGTACATGGGCGGCGCTTCCTCTATGATGCCTCTTATACCTCCAGCCACGGAGACACGGCCTGTGCCAGTTGCCATATATTTGCTGATTTCGACAGTCTCGCCTGGGATCTGGGTGACCCTGATAGCAGCGAAATCAACAATCCTGGCCCGTTCACCTTGACACCGGAGGCATCGAATTCTCCATTGAGTGAGCATTTCCGCCCCATGAAGGGTCCCATGGCCACACAAAGCCTGCGCGGCATGGCGAACCACGGCCCGATGCATTGGCGCGGCGATCGCACGGGTGGTAATGATGCAGGCATCAGTGTGCAACCCGACACGGGTACATTCGATGAAGTGGCGGCTTTCAAGAAATTCAATGTGGCCTTCGAGGGCTTGAATGGACGCCATGCGCAACTTACGGACGAAGAAATGCAGGCCTTTAGTGACTTTATCCTGCAAGTGACTTATCCACCCAATCCGATCCGTAACCTGGATAATTCGCTCACTACCGATCAGCAAGCGGGTCACAATTTCTTCTTTGGCTCGATTTCAGATACTTTTTTTAGTTGTAATGGATGTCATACACTCGATCCGAAAGGCAACGCAGAATTTGGTGTCAGCAAGCCAGGTTTTTTTGGCACTGATGGTCAATCCTCGTTCGAGAATGAAACCCAGGTGTTCAAGATTCCACATTTGCGCAATATGTATCAAAAAGTTGGTATGTTTGGAATGCCTAGAACTCTATTCATGCTACCCGAATCTCAGGACCCCAACGTGGACAATGCATTCATGGGTGACCAGGTGCGTGGTTTGGGTTTTATGCATGACGGTGCCGCCGATACTTTGTTCCGTTTCTTCAGTTCTATCGTGTTTGCGCAACGGCCGGCTGGATTCTTCAGCCCCACTGACCCGGGTAATCCAGGAGGTTTCCCTATTAGTGCTGACGGAGTAAAATTACGACGCCAGGTCGAGCAATTTTTGCTGGCATTTGACAGTAACCTGGCTCCGGTGGTGGGACAGCAGGTGACGCTGACTTCGGATAACATTAAAAAAGCCCTATCACGTATCAATTTACTCATTGCACGTGCCGAAGTCGGGGAGTGCGATCTGGTAGTGCGTAAAGGTCCCTGGGATGGTTATCTCTATATTGGCAATGGCATGTTTAAGCGCAATCTCGCCCACAAACGTCCTATCGCAGCTTCCCACTTGATCGCAAGAGCAAAGCAGGGCCGAGGTGAAACGACTTATACCTGTACACCCCCGGGATCTGGTCTTCGCATCGCTATTGATAGAGATGAAGATGGTTACCTCGATGGCGATGAACGTCGTGCGGGTAGTGATCCGGCAGATCCAAGAAGCGTGCCTCTGCTACATTCAGATGATGGCTGAAAAAAAACCTCATAATCCTATGTGCCATATTTGAGGTTCAGGGTAGAATGGCACTTACTTAAGGCGATTAAGTCTTTTTTTGCGAGGTCAAAGTGCCATTCTTTGGAAAGATCAATAAACGGCAACGAAGCAATCTCTGTATAACGGAGTGCAAAGGTATAAGATTGCCGCGCTGTAGACCCTCGTTTACTCTTTAATGAACGGCCTACTAGACCGCTTCATATACTTATTAAGTAGGTGCCATTCGGATCAGGGTAAAAATTTTTATGTTGGGTCTGGTTATTATTTTCCCTAGTTAGGGTTATGTTCCGTGCCGAATTTCCAATGTAAAAAACCTATCCTCTGTACACAGAAACGTCGTCCTTTTTTGCTCCATTTCGTGCAGCGTTTTTTTCCCAGCGTCCATTCTTCTTTTTCTATAGCCAAGTCATAAATATGACTCTTTCCAATCGCACTCAAAAAACGATCAAGCACTTCTGGATTCATTCTGCGATCTTCGATCTCGAAAATTTCATCTTTGGAATATAGTTCAGTCAGACGATCAATCACAGGTTTGACCGTTATGGCAGTTGCCGCATTGGAATGGCAAGGAGATAAAGTAATGCCTGTGAGTAGCACCACACTCAATAACAGGCGTTGTACATCGATTAATAATTTTTTGTTACTATTCAGCTTTTGACCAGGATATTTCATCGTCCTTCTCCTGTTGTCCAGTTTTAAATATCGATCAACCATTCACTGGTATCGAGTTTTGATGTAAAAAACCAGTGAGGGTCGTCGATAGGTTCATTTACTTTTTTTCGGCCCGCGATGACGAAAACTCTTGCTGGTCGTCGCCTTGTGTTGCTGCCATCTGGCCGCAGGCAGACGTTTATCGTCTTTGAGGTCTCGGGTATCTTTGTAGTAAGGCACGTCGGCCCAGGCGAGTTCTACGACTACTTTTTCAGCTTCAGATATTTTGCTGGTCTCAAATGCGAGTTCACCCGGAGGAGCTGATCGGGAAAGTTTAACGATTTTATTCGGTATACGTAGTTCTATTTCGGTATCACTTTCCGGGTCTATATAACGAAATTCAGGTAGTTTACTCATCACGCCGGGGATGACTTCCCTGCCATCGTCAGAGAGACATAACGTTAAAGTTTTGCTTTGAGGATCATAATGAGTCGTGCGCACATCACTTATGTAATGTAAGGCTTGTTTGGCCTGATTCGATAATCGAAGCATAAACTTAAGTTCATTATCGATGGGCTTCATTGATTTCACAGAAACCTTGAGGTTATCTGGTTTTATTTCGTCAATCATTAGATGCCTCCTGCCATGTTTGTTTGCTCATTTAATACTGTCTGAATGGAAGTAATATGATTAAACTTTTTCAAGAGTCGTTGATGAAAGCGCATCTTGTTAGGTTTTGATTGCAGTAAGGCATTGTGACAAAATTCCAGTTCCTGTAGTAACTGATCGACTGGTAAAGCAGCCCAGATGTTACTGATAGGAATTTCGGGAACCCATGATTCGAGTGCCTGATTGAATGCGTGTCCAATCTCTTCCAGATCCGCACCTTCAAGATAGCTTACCAGGATGTCATAGTAAATATGTACTGGTTTGACCAGTGCCCATTGTATATGGTCACTAGGCCATGCACGTTCTTGCAGGAGTGCGATGAGTTCAGCAGGTACTTCCGAATTACTCGACATCGCGCCTAGCCAATAGGTACTTGTACGCTGTAGTGCCTCCAGCCGTTCTTCGGCCTTATCCCTATCCGGGTGCAGTTGTAAAAAAATGTCACCCAATTCAAATTCATCCAGATTTTCACTGGATCTTGCGATCATGATTTTCCAGAAATCGAGTAGGGGGTTGATATAGCCCTCCATAAAATGGACTGAAATATCAGGATTGCCAGCCATTATGGTACATACTTGGGGTGAAAATGAATAATAGTCACGAAAAAACTGTTCGAAAAAGGCATAACCCACTTCTTTGCTACGAACAAAGTAGTCACGTATTGACCTGAGATATTGCACTTGTTGTGAACTGAATGACTTGGAGGCCACAGTCGCAATGATGCAACATCCACTATCACAGCCAACACTACCACAGTGAATGCCAGGATCACGAAGTTCCGGTGTTTCACTTTGTCGGTTTGCTATTTGTGTTCGCAAGTCATTCTCATCTGTAATGGCTGCATTTTCTTCGGGTGAGGAGGGGTCACATCCTGCTGTCAATGCCAATAATGTATTATTAACGATACGAAATGCATGAGAGAGTTCGTGGTAGAGTACAACAGGATTGGAAATTGGCAGATCAATATCACCATTAGTACCATCACGTGCGACACAAATATTTTGTTGTGTGTCATAAATCACAAGGCAGTTTTCGGTCGTATTTAATGAAGAGCCTGCTAATCCACTACTGGCGGGAGCTAATGCGGTGCCATTATTGGCAAATGATGAACCATCATCAAGGGTAAAACCGGATAAGCCGGCTATGATAATCGTGTCAACATTTTGCGCACCACCGCCATAGTCGGGGCTAAACGATGTATTCACCAGGTCGTTTAAACGCGTCTGCGGCACTCCCGTTTCTGTTTGATTATAGGTAACTTGCTGCAGGCCTCCGACCGGATCATCAAGGCCAACCCCATCATCATTGGCAATGATGACGAGGTCGATAAAGGCCTGTAGAGTGTCTAAATCATCAGAGCCGATACCTGAAGCATCATCTAGAATAAACATGGCCATGATATCACCCCTCTGGTTTCGGTTGTTGAGGCGTGGGCAGGGGCTTCCACTCCAGGCCTTGCGGTTCACGTTGTTTATAATCAGGTGTTTTGCAAACCTCGGGGCACTTCTCTTTACGAGGTGGCTCTGGTGGGCAGCAATCTTCAATTTTTTGTTCTATTTCTTGCTGACGATCATAATCTGCTGATTCACTGCAATAGACTCTTTCAAGAATTCCTTCGATCCGTTCAGTCGATGCCAGTGATTGTTCAGCGAGTTGTAGTTGCATACCCATCTTTCGCTTGATGTTGCAAAGCAGTTTATTGTTATTAACGAGTTCACAGATGATCACGTCGTTTTGTTTACGGTGGTGATCAAGTAAATTCAAGGCCGCGAGTTGTAATTGGACTAATGTAAAAATACCTTGTGAGATATTCGAAAACCCCAGATTCAGGGTATTATCTATCTGTGATAATCGATTATTAGATTGTATCAATTCATTGCGTATATCTTTAGATACACTGACATTTTCTGCGGTGTTTTGTGCAGTGTCAGCAGTGTTTGTTGCAACCTGATCCAGTCTTGCGTTAATCTGGTCGGCGACGTCTTGTATAGATGCCATAGCTTGATCCTCCGTTGCTAGAAGCTGTCCTTCAAGAGGTAACTCTTATTGCAAATGTCCATATTAAAAATAACAAACTGAGATAACATTTAGCTGAGCTACCCACAGTTGTAAGCATATAGCAGGATACGTATAATTAACTGTGATTTATTGGCGGGAAAACCGTGAGGTAATAACGCTTACATATAAAGATAATGGCAGTCAGAATAGTGTTACTTCATAACCCTGATTCCATCAATACCCAGGAGCAACATAACCTGTCATGGACACTAACGCATTAAAAACGATTATCAAAGACAGTCTAAATGACTTCAAGCTATCCAAAGAAGAAAAATATGCATTGCGCGAATTTTTGCAAAATTACAAAGATAACGGTGATGTATTACGCTATGCTCGAAACTATGCGTTTGATCTTGTCAAAGAACAAATTCGAAACACTTCAGAGTACCACTATGAAGCCGTTGTTTGGCTGGAAAAAGTCACCAAAACCATTGATGCATTAAATATACAAACCAGCAGAGAATCAACATCGAGTTATTTTTCTCCAGGTGATAGCTGTGCGGATAAAATCATATCGTTGATTCGAAATACGCAATCATCTATCGACATTTGTGTATTCACTATTTCTGACAATCGCATCAGTATTGAAATCAGTAAAGCGTATCTTCGTGGTGTTATCGTTCGCGTTATTACAGATAATGATAAATCAGAAGATCGTGGAAGTGATGTTATGCCGCTGTTGGAACAGGGGCTCTCTGTGAGAATGGATAATACAAGCAACCACATGCACCATAAATTCGCTATCTTCGATAATAAAATACTGCTCAACGGCAGTTTTAACTGGACACGTAGCGCATCAAAGTATAATCATGAAAATATTACTGTTCTCCATGAAAATGCGACGATACAGGCATTCTCCAGGATATTCGAAAACTTATGGGAAGGTTTCGGCTCCAGGTAGTCATTGTCAATAGTCTCGGAGTGGGCGTTCGCTGGTTTTTACTGAGGCGCTAACGTCATGCGTGACTCACTTGATTGTTACTCCGTAAGGACATTGAAAATAGCGCTCATACCCAGATTACGTCTTTCAGGGCTGTTTCACGCATCTCATTTCACAACTTGGGTAATAAATCACAAAAAAATGGTGTTATTTATCACTGTTCTAAATACCTGATATTGCATTATAAATCCTGTACTCCATATAAAGATCAAGGACACAGATGCTACTGTTTACAGCCGGCTATAATAAACGACCTGATCGCATATGGCGAATTAGTTGCTGACCTATCTCAAGGAATACTGGATTCAGTCATGTATTTTGGCAAAGTAAATTCATGTTGGGCTCCAGTTAAGATATGAATTTTCAGTTCCGGATATTCAATATATGCTAACAATCAGGAAATAAAATGAGCTATTTATACCCAACTACCCGCTGCAATCAATACCTGCATGGATTACCTGCATACAAACTAAAGGATAAACAATTATATCCTACAGCTTATAATACACAGGATGACTATGGTCTTCCGGCCTATGAATTACAAGGGTCTTCATTATTTCCTACTATGCATAATAAACATGCAACACACGGACTTCCTGAATTTGATATACGTGGGAATCAAATATATCCGACGGTCCATAATGAAGCTGAAGACTATGGATTTCCCACATTCGATATAAAATCATAAATATATTGATGTTGATTGAGGTAAGCAGGGTGGGGTAACGTTTATTTCGCACGCTTGCTAGCTTCAGATGCTTACATGAATTAATGTTACAAACGCTGAAAATGCCTTGCAAAATTGTTAGTATCTCTCTGAATTAACCTTAAAAGTGAATAATGGCATGGGTTTTTGCCTTGAANTCAGGTCATACAAGCGGATCTTCTACGAGATCGCTGTCGTTTTATCAAAATGTGGTGTCTTGGAACAGTTTCCACTAATATTAGACATTATTTCACGCAAATTCCGCTTATTGACAACAATGGATAGCTGCTAAGGCAGGTGTCATTTGATCTGTCTGGTGGGTTGCGGAATATGAATGTGGATGATGTCATTAATTTTAAGAATAATCTTGAATACAGTAGTCACGTATAGGAACAATTATGAAAACAGCAGGAATAATATTGGCCCTGATATTTTTAATAGTCGGTGTCTATTTGGTTTTACCAGAAGATCAGCAAAACAAGATATCAAGAGGGGCAGTTGCCTACCTGGATGGAAATTATAAGGTAACGTACGCCGTATCGGGCCATGTTAAAACATGGACCGTGATTGATGGGAAAGTGACATCGGAACCCAGTAAGGGCTATTATTATTTTTGGGCAAAAGATGAGAAAGGGAAAAAAATATATATTCAAACACCTATTGAAAGAACATACATAGAGGAGTTCTAGTGCGACTCGTTTTAGTAAACCTGGCCCAGGTCTTACTAACAAAGAAGTCATGTGAGTCATTACAAGGTGCTAAGCAATCTCGTCGCAGCGGGTTGTCATAAGTAGATTGCTGTTGCATTGACCATCGCCGCCATTCTTACATATAAACATACATGCTGAATTGATTGGCCAAGAAAACTCGAATATACCGTTTGAAAAAGATTAAAAAATTATCTTTAATATAGTGAGTAAAGCTCATAGTCAGTGTTTATTTTTGCCTTTAGTGTCCTGTGTGATTATATCGAATCGTGGTATATGCAGTTATGACGTAACTGATTTTCTAACTGCGCCTGGAGTCAGTCCTGTCATTTTTTTGAATGCTTTGGAAAAAGAAAACTCTGACTGATAGCCAACCTTCTCTGAAATGAGTTTAATCGGCATTGTAGTCGCCTCAAGCATTTCTCTCGCTTTTAGCATGCGCCATCGAGCCAGGTATATGATAGGTGGTTCACCGACCATGCTGTGAAACTTTGATGAAAATACAGACTTTGACATACAGGCAATATTGGCCAGTTCTGCCACACTCCAGTCGCGAGCGATTTCGTCGTGTATCGATTTTAATGCCAGGCCGATATTTCTGTCCTGTATAGCGGCTAAAAAACCGGATATATTCTCGATTGATTCAATATAATCTGAAAGTGCCTGGATAAATAGTGATTCAGCCAATCTGTTAATAACGGCATCCTTACCCATACTGTTGCCCGATGAAATTTGTGCTGCCAATTCTGATGCCGTCGTAAACCAGCTAGTGTTGGGATGACGTTTGGCGGCAATATGCATAAAGGACGGCAAGGTTTCAAACAACGGGTGCGGGCATTCTCTCTCGTATTCAAAATGTCCGCATATTAATGTACTTGAATTAGAACCACTACCACCGAAAACTATCTTATTTGAATTTGTTTCACGTGGATTATTAAGTAGTTCGTCGGCACTGACGACATTAGAATGAGGTGAGTCAACTAGTGAATGTGAGTCACCTCTTGGAAACA
>JGI24023J19991_10002448_pt1 | contig 13522 bp, 12 predicted proteins | sample Cruoilmetagenom1_FD_19991 | JGI IMG/M metagenome (IMG submission 19991)
AACACTGACTTTTTCTCCGGAAGAAATATTTTCTTCGTTCCAGATAACTTCTCGGAATTGAGCTTTAACCGTTTGCAGGACAATAACAGAAAAAAAGAGAAGAAATAAAATACTGAGTTTTTTAATAAAAGAAAATCGCCGGATGTATGTAATAAATAAAAACATAAACCCGAACCAAAGAATTAAATAATGAAACATCCCGGAACCCAGGGACAGAAGGAAAGTAAAAACAAGCGTTAATATAAGATACAAATTTCTGTTTTTTCTGTTTTTATTTTTTAATAAAAATAAAAGACCGACAAAATGTAAATTGCCGAGTAAAAAAGCAATAAATTGAAATTGTGACGGGAACATTCCCCAAATAACACTCATTATTAATCCGATAATTATAAAAATCAAATCGATATTATTATATTTCAATAAAATATCTGAAATACTTTTTAGTGTATATGTTATATTATAACGTTGTTTTTTAAACGGAATAAAAAGACCGACAGCAAAAAAAATTGTTGCGGGAACAACAAACGACATATAGGCGTTTTCCGGTATTAGCATATTATAAGTTTCGTATTTGGAAATATAATAACGGTATGCCAAATACGGACCTATAACCCATTGAAGGAGTGATAATAAAACAATAAGATCTCGGATGTCAATATTTTTACCGAGATTATTAAAAAAACGCAAGGCAAAAACAAAAAACAGACTTATTCCGACAGAAGACCAAAAAAAATTTCCGAGAAAAAACAGAAATAAAAACAGAATAATAAAAACGAAAAATTCAATGATTTCTTGAGTTCTTTGCATTTTAAATTTTACAGATGATAAATAAGTGTTTCAATGGTTTCGGCAGCATTTTCTAAATCAAAAGATTTTATATACGGATTTTCTGCAAAACGCCCCTTTTCAATTAGGATTTTTAATTTTTCAATAAAACTTTTAATATTATTTGATTCAAAAATCTCACCGGTATCATTATTTTTTATAAGATCAACAGCACTTCCGACTTTATTACTTACCAAAACAAAACGTCCGCAAATTAATGCTTCATTAACGGAAACACCCCAAGTTTCTTTCGGACCTTTTGACGGCAGAACAAAAATATCGGCAATTCTGTATGCTGTCGGCATCTCTTTTTGATTCACGAAAGGTAAGAAAAAAACATTATTATCATTTTCGGAAAGATGTTTTAATGGTTTTTCTAACTTCCCGCTACCGATAAAAAGCAATTTAACGCTTGTTTCATTTTGTGAATTATATTTTTGAACCGCTTTTAACAAGAAAACAGGGTTTTTCTTGTTTATAAATTTACCGATAAATGCAAGAACTTTATCATCCCGGTTAATTCCGAGACGTTCTCTTATTTTTATTGCTTTGACCGTATAATTTTTAGATTTATTATCTCTAAAATGATTTTTATCAATGGTATAAGGTAAATAAATTAATTGTGATTCTTTTAAACCGGCACGCAAAAAATAGAATTTATTATGTGTTCCCACATAAAAAGCATAATCAACAAAGCGATAAATATATTTCAATAAAATATTTCTGAAAGCTTTTTTTATGCCGAACTTTTCGTCTAATAATGTAGAATCGCCTCTGAAAAAAACGGGAATTTTTTCTTTAAAATATTTAAGAACTTTTAAATGTGCATGAAACGCCCATCCGTAAATAAGAACAACATCAGGATTCCATTTCTGAACGGTGCTTATCAAATCGGGACAAATAATACCTCTGAAATATTTGCTGCTCGGTTTTCTTGAAATATTTTGTATAAATTCATAGTTATATCCGTCCAATAAAGGAATATCCCAATCAATCATTTTATTAAATTCACGATCAAAAAAACCGTTTTGTGATTGCGACCAGGTATAAAACACTTTTATGTCAATAATTCCTCTTTTTGCTAATGTTTTAAAAAGAGGGACATTGTACTGAATCGGATGTGTTGTTATGACGGCCAATTTTTTCATTTACTTTTCAAATTCTTTTTTTACGGAAATGTAAACATCATCGCAAAAATAAGCTGTTTTGGTTTTATCCGTTGGTTTATTGTATGTATATTTTTCCCAATTAAAATTATTTAGTTCTTTAAAATTTACGGGTATAACTAACGGCTTGTTTTCTAACGATGTGTATTGCACGGTTGATTTCATTATATCTGAAAACCAAATATTTAAATTGCAGGCATAATATTCAAAAAATTTATTGGATACGCAATTTACAACATTATAAGAATAGGGTTTGTAAAAAATAATACCGACATCATATTTTTTTAAAACAGAAGGAATATTTGTATATTCTATACCGTTACTGATAAAATTAATATAAGGAGAATTTAAATTTTGTAAGAATTTTAATGTGTCTAAGTGTAAATTATAAGTATAAATATCAAAAGAAACTTTTCCTTTTTGTGTTATTACCCACGTGACAAATTCTTTTAGATATGTATTTTTTAATGATAAAGAACCAATATAAATGCACTTTAATTGTGATTTTGATATTACTGTTTTTTTTGAAATAAAATTTTTCCATGATTCAGGAGGATAATTCGGCATTTCTTTTAAAATATTTTTATCAATATTCGGATAATCATAAAAAAACATTTTTAAGCGGTCTTTGTTGGTATGTGAGATCCAAACGGCATTTTTGTATAAATATTTTTGTTCCGGTTTGTGGAAAAAACGTTCCGTTGCCATAGATTTATTAGCGTATTCATCCGGACTGACGTATTCGTGGTAATGGATATATATTTTTACCGAATGATTTATAAATCGTTTGTATAAAAATACCGAAAACGAAGACAAACTTTCATAATATAAAATTTTTTCGGGTCGAATGATTATGAGTTTAAAAAAAACCGAAATTTGAAAAACAAAATATTTCCAAAGTCGCACGAATTTATAATCGGTATTTTCGGATGAAGCCGTTCGATATATTTTCACGGATTTATTGTCATAAACAGTTCTGTTTTTTGTATTATGTGTTGAAAAAACCGAAAGACTTCTTTCGGAATTCAATTCTTCCGAAAGATAATTAATCATATTCGTTACCGGCGGATAATATTCTAAAGGTAAAAAATGTATTAATGCGATTTGTTTCATACGATAAATACTAAAGAATTAAATAAAGATTATTTTTCTTTTAAAGCGGTTTGCAGGATTTGATATAATTCAAAAGCACGGTCTTTATAAGTATATTTTGAAGTTATACTTCGCAAACGGGCATTGTCCCGGAATTCTGCAACTTTGTTTTGATCCCAGCTTAAAATGTCTGAAATTTTATGTGCACAATCTTTATTATCACGAAAAAAAACGACTTCTGTTCCGTCATTAAAACAATTTGCTTGTTCGTCGGAATAAGGGGTAACTAATATTCCGCCAATTCCCGGAACTTCATAATTTCTCATATTATGAGAACCGATATTGTGGTCTCTGAAAATATTAAGTTGAACTTTATATCTGCGTGTATTAATCCAAAAATCAGCATTAAATACGGGATCTTTTGCCGTTAATAAATCATGTTTTATCCTGTTTTTCCACCCGTTTCCGAATACATCTACGGAAATTCCGGTATTTAATAAATATTTAATTAAATCTTTACGTTTTTTATCGGCACTACCGATAAAACAAACTTTGTTTATTTCCGGATATTTAAGTGTTTCCTGATAAATTTTGTCAGACAACTCAAAACCAAAGGGCAGATAGGCCGTTTTGATATCAGAACGTCTTTTTATTAAATCAATTATTACGGGGCTGTAGCTAATGTGTAAATTATATAAATTAAAACTTTTTGTGATATTCTTATTACCGGAACCACTTCCCGCAAAATAAAAAGGATGATCGGGATTGTAATTAACTAAGTATATACCCTTATCTTTTATTTTTTGTAAGGTTTCCGGAAGAATGTTTATTCCTTTGAAAACGAGAAAAACATCTGCCTCTTTATCTTGTATTTCAGACCGTATTTGTTTATTAATATGATTATAAACACATTTAATATCAAAACGACGAAGAATTTTTTTTACAAAGGATTTTTTTATATCAGCATTAAAATCTGTTGATGTATCAATATATTCAACATCTGCATAGTTTGAAAGATATTTGTAATAATATCTTTCGATACTTGCATCAGCACTGAAATTACCGGCTATTATTATTTTCATTGTTTACTAAATGAAATTTTAGGAATAATTACAAATAAAACAATTGTTTTTTTAATGTTTTTGAAACCAAAGATATTTGTTTTTGGCAAATATAAAAATTCGAAAAAAAAAAGGAAAAACAAAGACTTGTTATAGAGCAGAAACAGTATTAATTTTGAAAAAAGAGATGTCTTTTAGGATTTGTTAATTCTGTTTTGTTATTATTTTATCATAAGTTTCTTCACTTTTTCTCATTTTAATTAACTTTATGGGAGTTCCTGCATAAATACCATTTTTCTTTAACCGGCCTTTCACAAGAGAATTTGCACCAACAATTACTCCGTCTTCAATAACAGACCCCGCCATTATTATACAATTTCGACCAATCCAAACATCATTTCCTATTAGGATTTCTCCGGATATGTCTTTTTGAAATTTCATAGGAATGTCTATATCTGAATAATTATGAGTAGAATCTCGCAAACTGGTGTATTCTCCAATTTGAACAAAATCACCTATAATTATTTTATTACTGCAACTAATTATAACACCATAAGAAAAAAGACAAGATTCCCCAATGTTTAATATAGCATCAGGGTTTAGCTCAAAACTACAATTACTATAAACATTAAGATCTTTAGCTATTGAGATATTCTGAATATAACCTCTAAACGAGACATTTTTCCCTATTATAACATTCCACTTTTTAAGATACAATAAAGTTTTGATTCTTCTGTAGTTGAGACACAGAAAAGAAGATGTTTTCCTGTGAAATACACACAAAAATTTTCTTAAAAAATCATTTAAAGAGTATGTGTGCATATCTCTTTTAATCTTTCTTAGTATCATTTGTTTTATATTCTGGTTCTATACGATATAAAAAAAAACGAATTTAACAAAAAATATAACACATAGACATTATTGTTCTGTGTATGCCTTACATTATAAAGACAAAGGATTTAAAAGCTGAAAAAACAGGATATTTTGAACAACACAGTTTATATTAAATATTATTTTTTGGTGTTAATTTTTTGTTAATTCTAAAAACAGCATTAAAAATATCATAAATTTTGAGCTTGTGTTTTCTAAAAAGAAAAGATGCTTTAAGAATTGATTTTTCTTTTATTGCAAGGCTTATTATACCCCTTGTTGTTGTTTTTCTATAATAAGTTATAATCTCTTTTTTTTCCTTTTCGTTTAAAGGACAATAAGGAGATTCTAAGGCTTTAACAATTACAGATAATGATAACTCTAAATAATGATGGTTTGTATGTCCAATAACAAACTCTTGTTCATCATGTTGTCTCCAAAATAATAAAGATGGCTGAAAAATAATAATTGGATATTTTGCTGCAATTTTAAGCCATAATTCAGAGTCACCAATGTAATTAGTACCACTAAACCCTCCGACAATATCAAAAATTTCTTTTTTTAAAATTGTTCCGGATGGTCCCATATCCAGAATTCCAACATCAAAAAAATGAGTTAAATAGGCAGATCTTGGATTAACTGTAATCGGAAAGGGTTGTTTTGTTTTAATTTTTTGTAAAGCTAAACCTAATACTGCATCCGGATTTTTTTCAATTGCCATTACCATTGTTTCGAGTCCGTGAGAATAGAGAATATCATCTGAGTCCAAATATTTAAGATACTTTCCTTTTGCATAGCTTGCTGCTTTATTTCTGTTTGGGTAGTCTCCAAGGTTTGTTTCATTGATATATACTTTTATACGCTTATCTTTTGCTTCATAAGACTTTGAAATTTCAACCGTTTTGTCTTTTGAAACATCATCCACAATTATCAGTTCCCAGTTTTGATATGTTGAAGTAATGACGCTTTCTATGGCTTCAGCAATGTATTTTTCGCGGTTGTAGGCTGTCATTAAAACACTTACAAGAGGTTTATCTGTCATTTAACAAATTGTTTAATAATTAAAAAAACAAATTTATAAAAATCAAATTAAGAATATCGTTTATTATAAAGTTTTATTAATACAATCTTTTATTTTGTATTTGTATTTAAAAGAAGTAAGTGTTTCAATTTTAGAAGAATTAAAAACAGTACTTCCGGATTCCGATTTTAAATCAAATTCAGGCCATTTTTTTTGTTTAACAGAAACATGATGTTTTTCGGCAATTAAATTTGCAATATCACGAATACTGTACTCTTCACCGCCGATATTATAGATTTCATTTTTGCTTGTTTCATATTTTAATGTTTCAATTATTAAAGAGACAATATCGCCGATATGTGTAAATGTTCTTCGTTGCAAACCGTCTCCGTATATAGAAATTTCTTTATTCTGAAGAGCTTGTGAGATAAAAAAACCGATGGTTCCGTATGAATAATTTTCACTTAATAAATTTCCGTAGGGTACATTTATGCGGAAGACAGTGTACGGGATATTATAATATTCCGAATATAATTTAAGGTAATTTTCACAAGCAATTTTATTACTTGCATAAATTGTTTTTGCTTCTAATTCTGCCGGTTCGGTTAAGGGGATAGAACTTCCTTTATAAACCAACCTGGATGAGGGAAAAATAACCCTTGCCGGATTTTTTTTATCTTTTATACATTCTAAAATGTTTAATAAGCCTTTTTCGTTAATATCAATAAAATCCGGATATTTTGAAAAAGATATTTTTGTTCCGGTTAAGCCCGAAAAGACAAAAATAAAATCTGCATTTAAATCTAATTTTTTAATTTGAGTTTTTTTTCTGATATCAACACGTTTATAATTCGGATGATTATCTGTTGATTTTTCATCAATATCACAACATGAAAAATCAACATTGTTTTTTTTAAAAAATAAAGACAAGTGTCGTCCGATGTATCCGTTAGAACCGAAAATAAGTGCTTTCAAGTTATCTAATTTTAGGTTTAATATTATAAACAACTGCTTTATTAATAATTTCCGTAAGTATCCGATTTTGGTTTAAAATTGTCGGATTATGTTTTTTATAGTTCCCGGATTTAATACATACGGCAAATTCTTTAAAAATATTAATGAAATGATTGTCCGGCGGCATTGTATATTCATTTCGAATTCCGGGTTTTTCAACAATTATTTTAGGTTTATAATCGGGTTTTGCCGTAAAAGCACGATCGACAATTATTTTCCCGTTACTTCCCCAAAATTCATAATTGCATTGATAAAAATTATCAAAACCGAATGCAATTTGAGAAACCATACCGGTTGTTTTACTGTATAAATTGGCAGAGCCGTTGATAACAACGGATGTTTCGGTCTCAACGGTTAAATTGGAAGATGTAACTTCCAGGTTTGAACCCAAAAACCACAGACTTGCATTTACCAAATAAGCGGCGGCATCATATACGGCACCGCCGCCGAGTTCTTTATTATAACGAAAGTTTTTTTTATCCAAAGGCGGAAAACCGAAAGCACTTTTGAAAAGTCTTAAATCTCCGATTTCATTATTTTCAAGAAGAGAAAAAACTTTATTGTGTTGAGAATGATATCTGTACATAAAATTTTCCATTAAAACAAGTTTGTTTTTTTTTGCAATATCGACTAATTCTTTGACAGAAGTATCATTCATAGCCAAAGATTTTTCTGCGATAACATGTTTTCCGAAAAGCAAAGCTTTTTTAATCCATTCATGGTGGAGACCGGTAGGTAAGGGAATATATACAGCATCAAGTTCTTTGTTATTTATAAGTCGATCATATCCTTCCTCGGCTTTACCGCCGAATTGTTTTGTAAATTGAAGGGCTTTTTCAAGATTTCGACTTGCAATTGCTGTTAACTCGAAATCTTCAACAGACTTAATTGCCGGGATAACAGAACGACGGGCAATATTTGCACAGCCCATAACGCCGATTTTTATATTATTCATAGTTTCTGAAATTTATGGCGGAAATTAAACTTCTTGCTTGAATGTTTAAATAATTATTAAATTTAATAAATATTAACAGTTGATTTAATGTCAGCCATTTATAGTTTTCCGGAAGATGTAAAACGTCATTTTCTTTTAATTCGATAATCATGTTTAAATTTTGTTCTTTATAAAAACGACCGCCTTCTTCCGATTGCATTGTTTTGTAAAGAATTTGTTCTTTATTAATATTTAAAACAATATCAAGAAAAGGAACATCATATTCGTTTTCGTCTGCACGATAATTTCCCGTAAGGCATTGAACCGTGGGAGCTAACTCAACAATATCAAAATTACCGGCCTCTGTTTTTGCTTGTGTTAAAAAATGATAAACACCGTTTATTTTTTTTATAATAAAAGCAATAATCCCTTCTTGTGCAGATTTTATCAGAGGTTGAGTCCAGCCGAAAACTTCTCGATTTCCGATTTCTATATTTGCGGCAATAACGGAAAAATATTTTTTTTGAATATGGTGAATGTCATAATATGTTTTTATCCATTCTTTTACATCATTAAGGGGGATTCTTTGAACCTCTAATTCGTATTTAAACTTAAGGTTGGCAAGCCAAGAAAGAATATCGTCAAATGTATTTTTCGAATTTTTTGTATCAACGGCAGACAATAAAAAATCTTTTTGCTTTTGGGGAATTTTTTTTCTTTGAAGTTCTTCGGAAAGAAAAGAGGTATCGGGTTCAATAAAATTGTCAATAAAGGAAATTCCGGATATAACCGTTCTTGTATCCATATTTACCAAGTTGTCATATTTCAATAAATCTTTTATTTGTCCGAGGGTTAACCAAAAAAAATTATCGTAAACGGGAATATCGTTTTTGACTTCAATAATAATATTTCGGTTGCGTTTTTTTAAAAAACGAGCACCTTGTTCCGATTGTAATTGGTCTGAAAGAATTTTTATTTTAGCGTTTGATTTTCCGTTAAAATATTCAAGATACAGAGGGACTCTGCCTTTATGAACCTGAGTGTAATTGCTTTTTGTTGCCTGCAATGTAGGAGAAAGCTGAACGTAATTCAAGTTTCCGGGCTCAATTTTTGCCTGCATTAAAAAATGTAAAATACCGTTTATTTTTTTGGAAATAATACCTAAGTAACCAATTTCGGGCTGGTTAATAATGGGCTGATCCCAAGTTGTTTTTATTCCGCGATTTGTATTAATTCTTATTCCTTCTACGGAAAAAAACTGTCCGGAATAATGTTTTAAGTTTGTTGTTTTCGAGTCGAATTTCCAATTTTTTAATTCAGCAAACGGAATCATTTCAATTTTAACATGTGTTTTTTCCTGTTGTTTTTTAAACCAAAGGTGAAAATCGGATAAGGAGTTAAGGCAGGATTCTTCACAAAGTGCAGAATGAAGAAACTCTATGTCGGGGCTTAATTCATTCATAATGCAGATTTAATGTGAAACATTGCTTTACGTATAAACGTAACAAAAAAATTCGGAAACCAAGGACTGTCCAAGCGATTTTTTTGTTTGAAAGGTAATGTAATGTTTGTTTGTTTGTTTTCAAAAGTAACAGCTTTTAACTCATCAAAAAATAAACGAGCATTTATTTTTGGGTTAAAGGTGTTTATTGTTGAGGCAATTGCCTCATTTCTCAAATTTTCACGTAATTTTTTATTTGTATTTAACAGCTTAAAAACTGATGCAAATGCCTCAAAATCTTCCGGATCAACCAAGAATCCGTTTTTTCCGGACAGGATGACTTCTCGAATTCCTCCGGATATATTACTTACAACCGGAACTAAGCCGGTTTTCATGGACTCAATAAGAGAAATCGGCAAGCCTTCACTTTTTGACGGTAAGAAATACACATCATGATTTTTATATTCTTCTAATAAATCAGAGTAACTTAAAAAGCCCTTAAAAGAAAAATTGGGGGCATTTGCCGTACGTTTAATGATTTCTGTTTTTAAATCACCATCTCCTACAATAGTCCAATTAATCGTTGTCCCGCTTTTTTTAAGAGATTTATCAATATCCGGTAATATCTTAACGCCTTTTCCTGTTTCCAAACGCCCGACAAAGATAACTCTTAGTGAATTGTCCGATACTGTATTTTTAGAAACTATTTCCGGAACAGGAAAACGGCACATTTTAATTTTTTTAATGTTCTTCGGCAAAAACTTTTTTATGTTATCTTGTATTTCATAAGTTATTGCAATATATTTATCAATAATATCTTGATGATTAATTGCTAAATTATAATAGTGTTTAAAATCACCCAATAACAGAAATACTACTTTGTTTTTAAGTTTTAAAGAATGAGTCATTTGAAGTTCAAGAGAGTCTGTTGCAATAATCACAGCCGTTTTATCCGGCAATAATTTATATAAACGATTCAACACAAAAGTTGTGTTTTCAAAATGAGAATATTTAAAATTAATATTTTCAGCATTCGGAAAAACAAAATTTATTTTTGATCTTACATTATCCGTATCTTCAATTTTAACAACAAAGAACTCAAAGATATCAAAATCTGCTTCTTTCAAATAATTATGAATAACAGTAGAGACACCGCCAATAACGTCAGGAAGAAATATTACTGTTTTTATTTTCAACTTCATAAAATAATATAAAAACTATCTGAAAACCGATTTTATCGGGATATAAGTATTAATTTTTGATATAATTCTTTTTTTAAGTCTCGAAAAATGATAAAAGGCCTTTTTATATGTAGTACAGACAGGATTAATTTTTCCGACAGAATTTACTATTATTTCGAATTGATTTAATACATTTTTTTCTTTTATAAATTCCGGAAGCTTATTGTCAATAAACCAAGGTTCTTGTAACATTTTCAAATATAAATTATCATTATTATCCAATTCAATAATTTTATTAATAAACGCGTCTTCATTTTTATAATCAAAAGAATTTAAAAAACTTTTTGTGTTGAAGTCAAGACCGACTTTCGGATTTCCCCAATAAATCGGAATAGAATTAACCAACATCGGCTCGAACAATTTTTCTGTAGTATAACCGGGATATGAAGAATTCTCAAATGCCAATGTAAATTTATAATTCTTAATAAAACTTAGTTTATCAGAAACGGGTTTCCCGATATTATTTAAAACTCGGCCTCCGGAATCAACTTTTTTATATTTACTTAATTTATGAAAAAAGTCGATTCGTTTTTTTGCGTGTTTGTTTGAAACAAGCATATTGCAAAATCCGGTTTTTGAGGCTAAAATTGTTTCGGCATCCGGTCCGGGAAGAATTAAATTTCCCGGTTTGTCGTATAAAATCCAATTGGGTAATCGGTAATAACGCGGATTATTCGGAATATAATCCATTCCGAAAGCAAAATCACAAGCATTCCAATTTATTCGTTCGTTTTCGCCGTTATAAAAAACTTTTAAACAATTGTATTTAAGATGTTCGGTTCCGTAGCAGGAATAAATCAGAAAATCAGGATTGTAGGATATTTCAACCGTATATTTTTCGGACAGCAGATTGAAAAAATAATTCTTTGTTTTGTTTAAATGTGTCCAAAAATCCGCAAAATTTATTTTAATTGTTTGTTTCATTTTCAGGAGTAATACGGATAATGTCGTTTTTAACTTTTACACGGTAATTCGGAGCTGTATTCTTTATTTGTGCTCTAATTTCTTTAATTTTAGGATAATCACCTTTTCCGTTAAAACAACGGGCATCGTCTATTAAAATAATGTGATTTTTAACGGGATGGCTTAATATTGATTCTAATTCTTCAAGGACAGGAGTTTCTTTTTCGCCTTTAGCGGTTTTAATATATTGATTATCCATCCAGAATTCACTTGAATAATGACCGTCGAGCCAAAAAAGACACGGTTCGTGAATTTCTTTTAAAACACCGGCTAACAATTTTCCGCTGTCTCCTGCAAGAATTTTAATTTTCGGAATATCGGCAAAGCGATTTTGGGCTTTTGTTGCCAGTTCTTCGCTTAGTTCAAAAGAAATTAATTGATTAAAATCGTTTTTTAATAAATCGACGGTATCTCCTAAAAATGTTCCCGTTTCAATGAAAATATTATGTTTTTGAGATGTGTCGGTATGTTGTAGAATTAAAGCTCTTTTTTTTTCGTAATCAAGAATAATGTATCGGTTATATAAAGAAGATTTAAGGTTTAAATATTTATCGTATATTTTTTTAATTGATTTGTTTTTTTTAATATTCATATTGTTTGTTTAGGGTCTTCAAGATATTTAATAAATTTAGCAGGATTGCCTGCATAAATTGAGTTTTTATTAACATTTTTTGTTACAACAGAACCAGCGCCAATGACAGAATTTTCACCAATGATTATTCCCTTTAAAATTATGCTGTTTGCTGCAACCCATACATTTTTTTCTATAATTATAGATGCATTTTTTGTCTCACTGTTTTTTGCCCACCCAACAGGGTGAAAATCTGTATCATAAACGCAAGAATTAACACCGATACCGACCATTTCTTTTATTTCGATTAATTTATCAGCAACAATAGTACATCCGCTACCTCCAAAACTCCCGTGGATATGAATAAAAGCATTTTCTTTTGCTGCTGCAATAATTACGGGGTGATTAATTCCTGCAAAATTATATTTTGATTTTGAAACCAGTATTGTTCCTTTGCCAATTACTATTCTTGCTTTAGAATGTTTTACGATAATTGGAAAACCTTTTAAGAGAACATACCCAACCTTTGTTTCAACGCCATGAAATTTCAGAAAAATATAATCGATATATTTTTTTAAAAATTGATTGTAACCTCTTTGAAATAATTTAAACGGAAATCTAAAGGCTTTAATTATTATTATTATCAAATTCATGTCGTATATTCCATTTTAAATGAGGAAAAATCACTCCTGGATGGTTTTCCTCTGTTAATACTGTATGATAATTTGTTTTCTTATTGTTTATTTTAACAGAAAAAGATATTACTGAATCAAAGATTCTGGTTAAAGGCTTAATCATATGTATACTAAATAGAGGTCTTATAAAATAATCCCCAATATTTAAAGTCCATTTTGGAATAATACAATCAAAAATATAATCTCCTTTTGATAAATAATCTTTTTTTAAATCATCAACTTGTTGTGTTCTAAAAACAACAACACCTTTTGAGATTAAATCAAAACCAAGTTTAACATTCTTAATTTTCTGGTTTGATTTGATATTAAAACGGATTATGACCTCGTCACTATTTAAGAAATTTGATTTGAGGTTAAAATTTTTATCGCAAACACTTATTGATTCAAGGTATGCTTCATTATCATTTTTTTCTAAATTATACCAAAGAGATTGATTATTACTTAAAGCGACACTTTCATATTTTTCAATACAATTATTAATAAACCCATTAAACTCAATTTTCCCGTTTTGAAGAAGAACTCCTGTATTACATAATTTCCGAATAGCAGCCATATTATGACTAACAAATAAAACAGTTCTTCCTTCATTGGCACTAACATCTTCCATTTTTCCCAAACATTTTTTTTG
>JGI24023J19991_10002449_pt1 | contig 13521 bp, 12 predicted proteins | sample Cruoilmetagenom1_FD_19991 | JGI IMG/M metagenome (IMG submission 19991)
GATCGTGGCCCCCCCCCTGCGTATCATAAATAGGCTCGACTTCGTCCAGCAGCCCCGAGTCCTGTGCATGGGCAAGACGCTTGTGGCTCTCCACCGAATAAGCATCCATCTGCTCACGGCTGATCCCGAAACGCCAGGCCAGATTCTCCGCTGTCTGCCCCATGGAGAGCCCGACCACCGGATCGCTCAGCCCCTTCAGCAAGCCGATGACAGGAGCAAAAAAGCCGGGGCGGATGCGGCTCAGCGCCTTCATCCGCTGGCCGAGGCTCTTCGCTCTGCTCCAATCCGCCAACCACTGTACCATGCTCTCACGCCACAACACCGGCGCGTGACTCATCGCCTCCACGCCTCCGGCCAGCACCAGATCGGAATAACCGTAGGCGACATTGCGCCAGGCCGAGTCCAGCGCCTGCAGCCCCGACGCACAGTTGCGCTGCACCGTCCAGGCAGGCACCTGTTCGCCGATGCCCAAACGCAGGGAGACGACGCGGCCGATATTCACCTCGTCCGGCGCCGGCGTAATGCAGCCCAGGATCACCTCGTCGAACGCATCGCGCTCGAAAGGCTGGCGCAGCAACAGGGGTCGCGCGGCGGCGACAGCCAGATCGGCCGCCTTGAACGGCCCCGGCCCGCCCCGTACCTTCAGAAACGGCGACCGGCTACCGTCCACCAGATAAACCGGCCGGCCCTTTTTTCTTATCGTATTTGTGGATTCAACCATAGCGGATTATTGGCGATGTCTGTGACTCGAATACAACATCGAAATGGTGCGCAGCGCGCACCCTACTCCGGCGGAAACTCATCGACGCGGATAGCCGCCCGCGTCGCCTCCTCGGCCAGTCGAATCCGTTCGGCTTCTGCAGCGTCGATGATCCCCTGTGCCAGCGCCTCTGCCACCGTGTCGACGTCACGCGCCGTCCCGATTTGCCCCTGACGCACAGCATCACGTACTTTTTTAGCCGCCGACTCGGCCTTGAGGACTGCGTGAAACGCATGCTCGATGCGTCCGCTGCGATCATCCTCCCGGTCATCGATGAAAATGCCGTGGGTGAGCCGGTCGCGGGTCGGCGACTCGGTGAGCAGCTGAACGGCCGTCTGATGGATGATGCGGTCGTCGGGCGGAGCATAGGGCTTCCCGTTCGGAAATACCAATGCCCGCAGAATAAACGCCAAAAAATAGTTCGGAAGATTCCAGAAGACCGCGAGCAGCGATTGCTGCGCACGGTGAATGGTGTAGCGGCAGGCCCAATCGACCAGAGGCAGATCCGCTTCCGGTTCGCCTTGGTCGTGATAGTGTTTGAGTGTGGCGGAGCAGAGATAGAGATTGCTCAGAACATCGGCGAAGCGTCCCGACAGCCGCTCTTTGCGTTTCAGCGAACCGCCCAGCGTCAACAGTGCGACATCGGCCACCAGAGCAAAGCCGGCGCTCAGACGGTTGACCTGGCGGTAATAGTGCCGGGTCTGCGGGGTCCCGGGAACGCGAAGCAGCCGCGCATTGCTCAGCCCCAGCCAGAAGGCGCGGGCGAGATTGCCCAAGATAAAACCGATGTGCTTGAAAAAAGCGCGGTCGAACACCCGGATCGCTTCGGCCTCATCGCTCATCCGGGCCGCCTCGATCTCCTGCTGCAGGTAAGGGTGGCAGCGTATCGCGCCCTGCCCGAATATGATCATGCTGCGGGTGAGGATATTGGCCCCTTCCACGGTGATGCTGATGGGTACGGCCTGATAGACGCGTCCGATATAGTTGCTCGGGCCCAGAGAGATGCCGGAACCGGCCTGAATGTCCATCGCATCGTTGACCACGCTGCGCATCTTTTCGGTGAGCTCATACTTTATGATGGCGGAGATCACCGACGGCTTTTCTCCCCCGTCCAATGCCGCCAGCGTAACCCGGCGCGTGGCATCCATCAGATAGGTATGGCCCGCAATCCGCGCCAAGGGCTCCTCGACACCCTCGAATTGACCGATGGGTACATTGAACTGCCGTCGCACGCGGGCGTAGGCGCCGGTCACGCGGCTGGCCAGCTTGGCTGCGCCGGTGCTCAAAGCCGGCAGCGAAATGCTCCGGCCTTCACCCAGACACTCCATCAGCATACGCCAGCCATTGCCGACCTGCGCCTTGCCCCCGATCACCCAATCGATCGGAATAAAAACGTCCGTGCCCAGATTCGGGCCGTTCTGAAAGGCGGCATCGAGCGGGAAATGACGGTTGCCGATGGAGATGCCGGGGGTGTCTGTCGGAATCAGGGCGACGGTGATGCCAAACGCTTCCTTATCGCCCAGCAGGCCGTCCGGATCGTACAGCTTGAAGGCCAAGCCCAGCAGCGTGGCCACCGGCCCGAGCGTGATGTAGCGCTTTTCCCAGTTCAGCCGGATGCCGAGAACATCTTTCTTGCCCTCGAATTCCCCGGTGCAAACGATGCCTTCATCAGGCATGGCACCGGCATCACTCCCTGCTTCAGGCCCGGTCAGCGCGAAACAGGGTATCTCTTCGCCGCGGCCCAACCGCGGTAAAAAATAGTTCTTCTGCTCTTCGGTGCCATAAGCCAACAGCAGTTTCGCCGGCCCCAGCGAATTGGGCACCATCACCGTGACCGCCGCCGCAATGCTGCGGCTGGAGATTTTCATCACCACTTCCGAATGGGCTGTGCTCGAGAATTCCAGTCCACCGTATCTCTTTGGAATGATCATTCCAAAAAAACCGTTGCTGCGAATGAAAGTCCATACTTTTTCGGGAAGATCGTTCAACTCATGGGTGATCTCCCAATCATCCAGCATCCGGCACAATTCCTCCACCGGCCCGTCGATGAATGCACGTTCCTCCGCGGTCAGCGAGGCTATGGGAAGATCGAGCAGACGCTTCCAGTCCGGGCGTCCCGAGAACAGCTCCGCATCCCACCATACGTTACCCGCTTCCAGCGCTTCACGTTCGGTTTGCGAAATGGAGGGCAGAGCGCTGCGCAGAAATTTCAGTATGAACCGGCTGATCAGATGTCGGCGCAGGGGGGGCACGTTCGACGGGACCAGCAAAAGCAGCACAAAGGCCCATACGATGCCGTTCAGGAACGTCAAACCATACTGCGCCGTGTAAAGCGACAAGCCGGCGACGACGATCAGCGTCGCCAGCCACAGCGCCACGCCGGCATAGGCCAGTATCCACGGTACGATCACACATGCAATGAACCAGAACATAGCGTTATCTTTTTCCTCTCGATTCGTTGGCCCACGGTTGTCTGGCGCAGCTCAGCGTCACTCCTTCGGCAGGCGTGTACCGGAAAGCGTGGCACCGGTCATATTCGCTCCTTCCAGCTTGGCCTCGGAGAGATCCGCGTCGGTCAGATCGGCCCCCTTCAAATTGGCGCCCGACAGGTCCGCACGAAACAGGTTGGTGCCGGTCAGATTGGCGCCGGAGAGATCGGCGAACCGCATCATCGCCCGATTCAGATCACTGCCCGACAGGTTGGCCCCGGACAGATTGGCGTTCTTCAGGCTGACCCGCATCTGACCCATCGGCTGATTCTTGATGTCCACGCCCCAGTTGACATTGGAAATATCGGCGCCGGTAAGATTGGCGCCATCCAGCGTCGCAATGACCCGGCTGCCGCTCAAATTGGCACCGGAGAGATCGGCACCGCCCATGAATACGCCGAAAATGCTCACGTTGGTCAGATCCGCCTCACTCAGATCGATCCCGGTCATGACGGTCAGATCCAGATTCAGCCCCGAGAGATTGCTGCCGCTGAAATTGGCCTTTTTCAGAGTGGCGCCCCACAGATCGGCATTTCTGAAATCGATGCCGGACAGATCCAGCCCACTCAGATCTTTTCTGCGCAGGTCGGCAGGCTTCTCTTTGGTGGCGTCGGCCAACAGCGCCAGCACCTGCTCGCGGTCGAGGTCCGCCGACCGGACAGCCGCGCTGGCCAGTAGACAGACCGAAGTCAGAATCGTGATGACAGAGAGCGTTTTCATGTCGCGAGACTCCTTTTATTGTTACCGAAACGAACATCGCACAGGGCATTGCGCCGCCCGATCACTGTAACACGAGTTGCATTCGAATGCGTCTTAATTTCTCTCGGCCGCCCACCGCTTGGGAGCGGTTCGATGCGCCTTGTCCATCGCTCCGAATGTGGGCGACATTCTCAGACTCGAAAAGAACATCAGGGCGCCTCGTAACGAATTTCGAGAACGAAGTGACGGCGCTCGCCATGCTCCGTTCGGACGATGATTTCATCGTCCACCGTTTTCTTGAGCAGTGCTCGCGCCATCGGGGAATCGAGACTGATCCACCCTCGCGCAGCGTCGATCTCATCCGGACCGACGATGCGATAGGTGATTTCATCCTCCTCCCGGCCCTCCAACGTCACCCAGGCACCGAAAAAGATGCGCTGCCGGTCGGTGGGCGGCTGAGAAATGACTTTGAGCGACGGCAAGCGCTTTTGCAGATAGCGGATACGGCGGTCGATCTCCCGCAGCTCCTTCTTCCGATAGATATATTCGGCGTTCTCCGAACGGTCTCCTTCGGCCGCAGCCGCTGCCAGCACCTTGGTCACCTCCCTGCGGCGCGCCCACAGCGCTTCGAGTTCTTTCTGCAAGGCGTTGAAGCCCTCGGCGGTGATATAGGGCGAGGACTTGGGCGAAGGCGGCCTCCAGCGTCCCATGCTTATCTCCTGTGCGTCGCTGATTATGCCCCGGCAAGTTCGGCAACGATCTTTTTGATTCGCTCCTGCTGCCGTTCGATCGAGGCCACGAGCTGAAATTGAGTCTTGGCCCGGTGCAGGTTCTGCTCCGGATCATCGACTTTGAAATAGCGGTTGCCTTCCAGATAGTCGGTCAAAAAGCGCAGACCGAGTTCGAAAGGAATAAGATGAATCGCATCATAAAGGCAGCCGTAGTCCTGCGCGGTCAAAACGGACTGCATTTCCGCCACATACCCGCAAAGGATGGCCCGGCACAGTTCGAGGTTGAACTCGACCCTCTCGCCTGAGCCGGGTGCTTCGCCGGCCGTGTTGCAGCAGGAACGAAGGCAATCGCCGATATCGTAATGAATCAACCCAGGTTTCACCGTGTCGAGATCGATGATGCTGACCGCCCGCCGGCTCCGCTCATCGAACAGGATATTGTTCAGCTTCGGATCGCCGTGGATCGGGCGAAGCAGCAAGGTTCCGTTCCGTTTGGCCTCCTCGAGCACATCGATCCGGTGTTTGCGCGCATCCACAAAATTGAAACTGGCCCGCAATGCCGAAGTCGCGGTTCGGTTCGCTGTTGCCGATACCTGAATATAACGCTGATAATAGCGAGGCGCAACGTGAAAACCGGGCAGCGTGTCATGCAGGCGCTCCGCACCCAGCGCATTGACCTGGCGATGAAACCGGCCCAGCGCAAAGCCCACCTCTTCCGCATCACTCAGATCTTCGATGGCCTCCAGCGTGCGCGTGTTTTCGATAAAGGCGAGTGCGCGCCAGACGTCACCTTCGGCATCGACAACATAGGGACTGCCGTCGACAGCCTTGTAGAGCTTCGGAAGGCACAGCGTTCGCCGACCGGCCGCCATCGCCATGTTCTGCTGCTCGACATGGTCGATCAAAATCTCGATATTCGCCATCACCCACTCCGGTTTTGGAAATACCCGCCGGTTGATGTGCTGAACGATCACCCGAGGCTCCTGCACCGAATCGGTCGTTGCCAGATAGGTGTCATTGATCAGCCCATCGCCGTAGGCGGCGATCTCCTGCAGCCGCCCATCGAGCGCGAACCGTTCCGCGATGGCGCGCGCCGCCGACTTCATGAGTGAATCGCGTCCGATGCCAGCATCCTATCGAGCAGCGAGGCCGGGTCCGGAGCCGTGGTGATCATCGTGCGAAACTCCGGCGCCAGAAAGCCTTCGTCGATGGCTCGTTCGAACGCATGCAGGAAAGGGTCGAAATAGGCGCAGGTATCGACCAGGCCCAAGGGCTTGGTGTGGCGGCCCAGCTGCGCCCAGGTGTAAACTTCGAGGATCTCATCGAGCGTGCCGAGACCGCCGGGCAAAGCGATGAAGCCGTCGGAGAGCTCCATCATCAGCCATTTGCGCTCCAGCAGACTTTCGGTGACATGCAACTCGCTCAGGTTATCGTGCAGCACCTCCTTGCTGCACAGATGTTCCGGGATCACCCCGACAACCTGACCACCGTGGGCGAGCGCTTCGTCGGCCAGAATCCCCATCAGCCCGACGCTGCCCGCACCATAAACGATGCGGATATCATGCCGGACCAACAAAACGGCCAGTTCACGGGTAGCCTGGGCGTATTCTTCCCGGCTTCCGGGTCTGGCGCCGCAAAACACACAGATTGAACGCATGCATAAACCTTCCTGTCGCCGTCGCAAAAGCAGTATGATGACATAAACTCCCCGTTTGTCGAAAGCGCTGCAAAAATTCGGAAACCATTTCACATTTAGGGTTGCTGCGATATGATAATAGGTGTTTACCTTATCTGAGGACTGAGGACGGATGAGTAAGAGCCAGCAATTCTGTCCCCTAGGAGGCTGTCCGAGAACAGCGATCGTAACGAGGGCGAGCCTGATTGAGTCAGATTTTTCGATCATTTGAGGCGAATAGTGGGCCTATTTAACAAGAATGATCGGGAAATCTGGCCAATCAGGCTCGGCCACAGTAGATCAGTCTGTTCTCGGACAGCCTCCTAGTCACCGACACTAACAATCCGGAGCCACCAGCCAATGAGCGATATTGACCGCATGTTGCGTGACATTCAAAGGGAGGTCGACTTCACCCGGCGCCTGACCGGAAAGGACGCCCTCGATGATCGCGTCATGGAGGCGATGAAAAAGGTCCCTCGGCACCTGTTCGTCCCTGAGGAATCACGGATCGTGGCGTACGAAAACGGCCCAGTTCCGATCGGCCACGGACAGACCATTTCGCAGCCGTACATCGTCGCCCTGATGACCGACCTGTTGAACACGCAGCCCGACCACGTCGTATTGGAAGTCGGAACAGGTTCATGCTACCAGTCGGCGATTCTTTCGCATCTGGTCAAACAGGTTTATACCATCGAAATTGTGGAAGAGCTGGCGAAGCAGGCTCGGGAACATCTGCAGCGGCTCGGCTATACCAATGTCGAGGTGCGTGCCGCCGACGGCAATTTCGGCTGGCCGGAGCACGCGCCCTTCGATGGGATCATCGTGACAGCAGCGGCGCCGTTTATTCCACAGGCTCTGATCGATCAGCTCAAAACCGGCGGCCGCCTGGTGATCCCGGTCGGTCAGCCCTATCTTCATCAGGAACTGATGGTGGTGAAAAAAAAGGAAAACGGGAAAATCGACACTCGGGACATCCTCTCTGTGGCTTTTGTGCCGCTGATCGGGGGCGACAACGAGTCCGAATCGGAATAGGATTGGACCGGATCGATGCCGAAAGGGTGAGGAAACCAAACCGATGAACGTCAACGTCAGCTTGGCACAGACGCCGCCGCTTCGATATCAGAACGTGGAAGTCGTCGAACGCAAGGGCAAAGGACACCCCGATACCATCTGTGATGCATTGGCCGAACAGCTCAGCATCGCCCTATGCCGGTTCTGTCACGAACGGTTCGGAATAATCCTGCACCACAACGTCGACAAAATGCTGTTATGGGGAGGCGCGGCCGAACCACGCTTTGGCGGCGGCGAAGTCAAGGCGCCGTTCGAGCTCTTTCTCGCCGGACGGGCGACCCGGGAATTCAGTGGAATTGCCGTTCCGGTCGAAGAGCTGGCGATTGACGGCTCGTTGCAATGGCTTCGAAACAACTTCCATGCCCTCGATGCCGATCGCCATGTTCGAATTCACTCTCTTCTGCGGGGAGGATCCGCCGACCTGGTCGACCTCTATTCACGCCAGCAAAGAACCGGCATCTGGCTGGCGAACGATACTTCCTGCGGCGTTGGTTTTGCGCCGCTGACCGATCTCGAACGTGTGGTTTACAAAGTCGAGAACGATTTGAACACCGCCGAGGTGAAAAGCCGTTATCCCGAGATCGGTGAAGACATCAAAATCATGGGCGTGCGCAGGAATAACCAGATCTCTTTGACGCTCGCCTGTGCCTTCATCGACCGTTTCGTCGACAATCTCGACGACTACATCCACAAAAAGCAGAGGCTGAAAGAGTTGGCCTGCAAGGCTGCACGGGAAATCACCGACATGGCGGTGGCCGTTGACGTCAATACTGGCGATGATGAATCGAGCGGCAACGTCTATTTGACCGTCACCGGCACCTCGGCCGAAGCGGGTGATGATGGACAGGTCGGGCGCGGCAATCGAGCCAATGGGTTGATCACACCCTACCGTCCCATGACCATGGAAGCCGTGGCCGGCAAAAACCCCATCACTCATGTCGGCAAGCTCTACAATGTCGCAGCCAACCGCATCGCCGAAACCATCGCCGAAGAGATTCCCGAAGCGCTGGAAGCCCAGTGCTATCTCGTCAGCCAGATCGGCAGGCCGATTACCGACCCGCATATCGTAGATATCCGATTGACCGTCGAAGGCAAACACCGCGCTTCGGCGTTCAGCGGCCGGCTCGAGGAAATTATCAGCCACCATCTCGGCGGAATCGACCAGCTATGGCGCCGGCTTGTCAACGGAGAGATCCCTCTTTATTGAAGCGTTACAGTGATCAGGGCGTCATTTCTCAATAGGCCGGGGCATAAGGTACTAGCGCCGACCGGTTGGCGATTGATGGATAACGCAGCGCGACGTCGGTTAACGATCACCCTTGCCCGGCGTACCGCAAACCAAGACCTCTTGGCCGCAGCGACCGCCACCGATGAAACGCTTTACATCGGACAGAGGCAGCCATACAGCAGCAGATTGTGCTCGGTAGCGTATCGGATGACGGCGAGCGACGTGAGATCCAGCGCTGCATGGGCCAGAATGGCCGGCCACAAAGTACCCCAGCGCATGGTGTAATAGGCCAGCACGACGCCGATCAGCGTCGTTTGAGCCACGCCCAACCATCCCTGATAGGCATGGCCGAGCCCAAACATCACGGAGGAGGCCATGATCGGCGCCCAAGTGCCCGGCAGTACGGTTCGGCAGCGTGACAGGAAAAGTCCGCGTGCGGTCAACTCTTCATAAATCCCTACGAACAGAATGACTGCGGCAAGAACAGCGAAAGGCAGGCCGCCGTCCAGACGCTCACCCACTTCCATGAGGTTGTGAGCGTGCTGCTTGAGCATGTCGGGGTTTACCAACATCACCGATGAGGTCAGCAACATGTTGGCCCCCACGCAGGCCAGCAAGGTCAAAAGGCCGCGGCCGAGATCAACGCTCTGCAGCGTCTTCAGACCGATGTCCCGCCATGTTTGGCGGCGATAGGCGAGCATCGTGCGCAAAGCCGCCAGGATGACCAGACCCTGAATGACGATCACCAGCGGCAGCTGATCGGTTTTCAAAACATACGAAGCGAAGCCGGCGACGGCAACCGCACTTACCGCGGTGACCGCCAACAGGACGATGATATCCGCCCAAGCCTGTGAACGTGTCAGCTCTGGTCGTTTCATCACCAATTCAGGTCAAAGAGATGCGCATTCGGCGCATCAAGCATCGCCTGCCACGTCGATCACGATTTTGCCTCGCGCCCGCCCGGACTGACTGTAGCGATGCGCCGTCGCCAATTCATGCAGCGGATAGACGCGATCGATGAGCGGCCGCAGCTTGCCTTCGCTCACCAGCTTCGAAATCAGCGCCAGATCGTCGCCATTGGCCTTGCAGATGACGAATCGGATCCGCTGCTTCGAATAGAGGCGCAACAAAACCGACTGGACGAGCAATCGAAGAGGAAACAATACTGCAACATACACCGCCTCTCTGCTCATCGCCTGCTGAAACGCGCGGTAAGGTTTTTCGACGACGCAATCCAGCATGACATCGTACGGTTCGCCGCTCGAAAAATCCGACTGCTTTTTGTAGTCGATCACCTGGTCGGAGCCCAATGCGGCCACTCGATCGGCATTCCGGGTACTGCAGACAGCCGTGACATGCGCGCCGAAGGCCTTGCCGATCTGAATCGCGAAATGGCCGACACCCCCGGAACCGCCGACGATCAACAGCCGCTGATCGGCGTGAAGTCCGCCCAGATCACGCAGTGACTGCAGCGCGGTCAATGCCGCAAGCGGTATCGCAGCCGCCTGAAAGAAATCGAGCTGCTGCGGACTCAGTGCTGCAACGCCCGCATCGACCACCGCATATTCGGCACAGGCTCCACCGGAGCGGCCGGAAAGGCAGGCATAAATACGATCACCGATGGTGAACCTGTCGACCCCGGGACCGATCTCCACCACCTGCCCGGCCACATCGAAACCCGGCACTGAAGGGAATTTGACGGGCAAAACATAACGCAAGCTGCCATCGTGCATCTTCCAGTCGATCGGATTGACCGCCGCGGCGTGCACCTTGACCAGGATCTGGCCCGCGGCGGGCCTTGGCGTTTCCATTTCGACCATTTTCAACAACGACGGATCACCGTATCCGCTGTATTGCATGGCTTTCATCGCTTTCGGTACCTGTGTCGTAAGAGAAACGGTTCTCTACGATAGCATGAAAAGGCATGTTCTCGATTATCTGTAGGCAGAGTACGCACCGCGTGCCTTTCTCGGCTTTGATCGAAAACCGTACTCCTCCGTTCCAACCGACGGCTCACTTCTCGGAAAAAAAGATGTCGCCGTAATAAGCGGTAGCCTGCTGCTGCGAATTATCGGTGTCGGTCATCAATGCCACCGCATCGATATAGCGAATATCGCTCCCGAAAAAACGGCGGAGATCGGCCCGGACATCACGTTTTTCGCGCACCCACTTCCGAACGTTAGCCTCGCCCGAACGCAACGCGACCATCATTGCATTGTCCCCGGCGAATGCATTCGGCCATTCGAACCCTTTCGGCGAGCGGCTTGCCCAGACGTAGTTGACCGCACGCGTGCGCCAGAAGGCCAGTCCACCGCTCACCACCACATAGACCCGAGCCGGATAATCATCGCCCTGCTTTGTCTGTTCATCGAGGCCGCCGAGGCTGTTCTCGATCCGCCACGACCAGTTGAGAAAAGGCGTCTTATCCAGATCCACGCGGATTTCACGGAAAAGTCCGGACGCTGCTGCACGGCTTTCCGCTTTCAACACCCGCCGCCCGCCCTGTTCGACAAGCGTATAGCGCGTGTTGCCTTCGAAAGATTTTTCTTCCCACCCATCCAGTTTTTCCCGCAAAAACTCACCGACCGGTATCGTCAAGGGTTCAGCCGTTGCCAGGTGACAAGCAAAAGTGAGAAACACGATTACAGCCAATTTGAACAGGATATCGTTCGATTTCATCGTCCACCTTTTTATGTACAATGCCGGTAATCCATTTCCGTTACGAGATTAAGCGCCGGAAGTAAAAACATCAACTTCATAGCCTAGGAGGCTGTCCGAAAATAGACTGATCTACTGCGGACAGCCTGATCGGCCAGATTTTCCGATCATTTTGATGAAATACAAGGATGGTTTTCATCAATAATCTGACTCGATCAGTCTTGCCCTCGCTACGATCGCTATTCCCGGACAGCCTCCTTGGATAAAAACATGGTATCGTTAACCAGCGCCGCATTCACCCCAACAACGACAAAAACATTCATGCCATGAAAGTCGATATCAAGCGATGGTTTCACATCAATATCAATTCGCCCCTCAGATTCAACAAAACGTTTCTGCTGTCGAGCCGGGAGATCAGTCTGCTGCTAATTCTGAGCACGCTGGTCGGTGGGCTGGCCGGTTTCATTGGAACCGTCTTCCATATCTGTGTGAACACCGTCATCCGTTGGCGCACGGCTCTCATCGATTACGCTCCCACATTCGACCTGCCGGGCTGGCTGATTCCGGTCGTCAGCTCCGCAATCATGCTGCAGCTGACGCTGATCCTGGTACGCCGTTTTGCGCCGGAAGCGGGCGGCAGCGGCGTCCAGGAAATCGAGGGCGCGCTCGAAGGCTTGAGGCCGCTGCGCTGGCGGCGTCTGCTGCCGGTCAAATTTACCGCCGGCATACTGACCTTGGGCAGCGGCATGGTGATGGGACGCGAAGGACCGACGATACAGATGGGCGGCAACATCGGCCGCATGATTGCAGAAAAGTTCAAAGCCGACGGCGACAAAGAAAACACCCTGGTCACTGCGGGAGCGGCCGCCGGGTTGGCCACCGCCTTCAATGCGCCGCTCTCCGGCATTTTGTTTGCGATCGAAGAGATGCGTGCCGAATTCAAATACGGTACCTATTCGGTACAGGCGGTGGCGGCGGCCGCCTTTACCGCCGCGGTCATCGTCCGGCTCTACACCGGACAAATTCCAGACATCGATATGTCGCATTTCGAAGCGCCGGCGTTGGCATCCCTTCCCTTGTTTTTCATATTCGGCGTGATCTTCGGTCTGTTCGGCGTCCTCTTCAGCCGCTATCTGGTCAAGACCCTGGACTTCTTCAGCAACCTGCGCGGGCCCACCTATACCTTCACCGGGCTGTGGGCCGGCGGATTCATCGGTTATCTGGGTTGGCGGTTTCCGCACATCACCGGCGGCGGCGACGACCTGATCGTCTGGGCAATGCATTACGGCGGCGCGGCCTCTTTTCTCTTGATTCTGTTCGTCAGCCGCATCGGCACCAGCCTTTTCAGCTACGGAACCGGTGCGCCGGGGGGCATCTTCGCGCCCATGCTGGCGTTGGGCACCCTGTTCGGCCTCTGGTTCGGCCACTATGCCCACAGCTGGTTTCCGGACATCATTCAACATCCCGGCATCTTCGCCGTCGCCGGCATGGGAGCCTTGTTCGCCGCCACGGTGCGGGCGCCACTCACCGGCATTGTACTGAGCATCGAAATGACCAACAACTATTCGCTGATTCTGCCGATGATTTTGACCGTAGGCAGCGCCACAGTAACCGCAGAGCTGCTGGGAAGCAAACCGGTCTACAGCACCTTGTTGAAGCGGACGCTGCGCCTTGCCAAAGAGAAGCCGGCCGGATAGCGATGCTTTCGTTTCAAGGTTTGTCCCTATGGTGTGTACGATACGACGCACAATCGAGGTTAGGTCAGTGTGGGGATAGATCATGACACTGCCAAATTTGCGATCGAATCCATCCGGCGCTGGTGGAGGCATATGGGCAAAGAATGCTATCCACAGGCAAAGGCAGTACTGATTACAGCCGACGGAGGCGGGAGTAATGCCAGCCGCAATCGATTATGGAAGATAGAGTTGCAACAGCTCGCCAACGAGATGAACTTAGCGATTTACGTGCGCCACTTTCCTCCGGGCACTAGCAAATGGAATAAGGTCGAACATCGGATGTTTTGTCCTATTACTTGAGAATTGGTGGGAGCGGCCGTCGACCAGGGGCGTAACCCACGTTCCGCGCTTGACCATGAATCAATGACTTAGCGGGCTTTTTTGGTAAATATTCGACGAACCCATTCCATCAAAGCCAGCGAACCGAAAAAAGTACGGGACACCGGAGAAAAAATGCTGTATAAAGTCCGGCAT
>JGI24023J19991_10002450_pt1 | contig 13521 bp, 10 predicted proteins | sample Cruoilmetagenom1_FD_19991 | JGI IMG/M metagenome (IMG submission 19991)
ATTGTTGAGGGCCTGAGAAAAACACTACGCCTCGTATATCAAACTTTTTGACTTAGCCATCCGGAACTTCGAATGACCTTTTTACGAGTTCATCAAATATAACTAAACTGATATTAGGGAAGTACCTATTACTTGTCAAGGACTTTATCTATTCAATAAATAAAGTCCTTGACAAGCAGCAGGTTGCCAAGGGTATATATCTGTAACATCAATATAATCTAAAATATAACTACCTCTGCCCTGCTTATTACAAGCAATTATTATGTTGACAACATGATAATTTCGAGTAATTAATTCATTCACGAAATAATCTTTGAAATTCACAATGGGAGCTTCAATGCCTGTAGCAAACAGAGATCTCATGCGAGCCATCAACCGCTTTGCCATATTGCATGCTATCCGAGACGCCGGGTCAATCTCTCGAGTGGACATCTCTCGTTCAACGGGACTAAGCCAGTCAACCGTGACCGGTATTACTGCTGAGCTCTTGCGTGAAGGTATGTTGCTTGAGAGAGCAAGCGATAAATCAGGGGGCGGTAGACGCCCTGTCCCCTTGTCTCTCAATCCTCAAGGGGCTTTTACGGTGGGGGTTCACCTGTCGGTTAATCAAGTAAGCGTTGTTCTTATGGATTTCCAGGCCTCGATAATCAATACATATTCAGAAAGCCTGGACACTACCGATCTCTCAGTTGAGACGGTGGTTGATACTCTTGTTCAAGCTGTACAGACTTGCCTGTGGGATTCAGATTTCTCCAAGAACCAAATATCAGGGATCGGGATAGCGATACCCGGCTTGATAAACTCCCGCAAGGGGCACATCCATTATATTCCGAACTATAACTGGAAAGACGTCAAACTTGCCGAATTGGTTGGCAAGCGGACCGGTGTTTCTGTCTACGTTGAGAACAGCGCGAACACACTTGTAATTTTTGAGCAATGGTTTGGAGTTGGCAGAGGTGTCGATAATTTCCTTCTGGTCACAACGGAGCATGGAATAGGAATGGGCATTGTTGTTGATGGCAAAATATACAGGGGAAGTCGAGGGGTCGCCGGCGAGTTTGGCCATACAATTGTAGACAGGAACGGACCGATATGCAGGTGCGGGGAGAAGGGTTGTCTTGAGGCGGTATGCGGTAATAATGCCATTTTGCGGGATGCGGAAGCGGTGTTGAAAAGAGGTTCCTGGAAACGCAAACAGGAAGGCTCTCTAAAAATAGAGGAAATACTCGAAGAGGCTAAAAACGGTAATAAGGAGCTCATTGCCATCTATAGGAATGTCGGAGAAAAACTTGGTATTGGTTTGAACAATCTCCACAAACTGCTTGATCCTGAGAAAATAATTATTTCAGGCAAGGGGGTTCTCGCTGAAGAGCTGCTGTTTAAGCCAATGAAGACAACTCTGCATAATGATATTTCTTTTCAGGTGGATGCTCCCACCAGACTGCATATACAAAAATGGGAACCGACAAATTACGCACGGGGTGCAGGTGCACTGGTTCTCCAGGAGATTTATAACTCTCCTGCTAACAGGGTTGTGCCGATCATTTAGTAGTTGAAACGGAAAGCTCGGGTCACGTTGTTTTGAGGTGTACATGGGAACAGTAAGACAGAACGAAACAAAAAGAGAATCAATCGGAATCGGAAGGGAAAGGTATCTGGCCCACACAGATAAACTGATGATGGTGGTCATTTATTTCGATAATGGACCAACCAGCGAACCGGATCCACCACATTCCCATCCCCATGAACAGATAAGCTATGTAGTGGAAGGAAAAATAATCGTGTTTATCGGTGAGGAGAAACAGGAACTGGGGTCTGGTGACATGTTTACAGTTCCAGCAGATATCCCTCATACTGTCCAGTTACTGACTGAGCATGTACGGCTGGTGGACTGTTTTACCCCACTGCGTGAAGACTTTTTAAGTTCGTGATCAGTTTAACTAAATTCTGAATTTAGCGGTGTTGAGAGGCTAACCAAAAGCTCTTAAATATACAGTTGTAAACCGTATTAAAGCTCTAAAAAAGACAATGGTGTTTATTTTAGTGCTGTTCAAACTAACCCAAGGAGGTGAAGTATGTTCAAGAAACAGATAGGAATGATAACGGTAGGTTTGCTGTGCCTGATGATTGCTGCTCCAGCATTTGCAAAGGATATGGTTTTCAGAAGTGCGGATACACATGCAAAGGACTATCCCACTGTTCAAGCGGTCATGCATATGAGCAGTTTGCTTGAGAAGTGGACAGACGGACGAATGAAAATAAAAATTTTCCCCGGCCGACAGTTGGGTGAAGAAAAGGCCACCATTGAGCAGACCATTGCCGGAGCAATTAATATGAACCGGGTCAACCTTGCGCCTCTCAACAGTTTTATCCCGGAAACTGCGATCCCTGCCCTGCCTTATATGTTCCGCTCCAATGAGCATATGTATAAAGTAATGGGTGGAGAAATCGGGCGTGAGATCCTTGATGCTATGATTCCTCATGGACTGGTCGGCCTGGCTTTCTATGACTCCGGGGCGCGATCATTTTATAACTCCAAACGTCCAATCAAATCACCAGCTGATATGAAAGGGATGAAAATCAGGGTCCAGAATTCAGACCTTTTCGTCGCCACTATGGAAGCGCTTGGAGCAAATGCTACACCAATGGAGTTTGGCCAAGTGTATGAAGCTCTAAAAACTGGTGTTATCGACGGTGCCGAGAACAACTGGCCATCTTACGAATCGACCCGTCATTTTGAGGTCGCCAACCATTATTCACTCGATCAGCACTCCATGTCGCCGGAAGTTCTGGTTATGTCCAAAAAGACCTGGGATAAGCTGAGCAAAGAAGATCAGGATCTAGTCCGCAAGGCCGCTGTTGAATCGGTTCAGGTCATGCGTGACCTATGGAATCAAAGAGTGGACAAATCCAAAAAAATCGTCATGGCCAACGGTAATGAGGTTATCGAAAATATCGATAAACAACCTTTCATTGATGCCATGGGGCCGGTTTATGAACGATTTGCCAACACCCCGGAGCTTAAAGATCTGGTCAAGCGTATTCAGGCTGTCAAATAAATAGACAGATTGGCCCGGAAGTGATGCAATGGTGCTACCGGGCCAACCTTATTGAGATATTTATGCTTACCTATATGACTGCATTCAACCGGATAATTGCCAGGGTATGCCTCTGGTTCAGTGCCTTCGGACTGGCGCTTATGACCGGTATTGTCGGATGGCAGGTCTATGCCCGATATATTCTGAACGATACGCCCCGCTGGTCAGAAAGGTTTTGTCTGTTGCTGATGCTGTACTTTATCCTCTTTGCTGCAGCAGCGGGAATCCGGGATAAATCCCACATCGGTCTGGTTATATTCAGGGACAGCTTGCCACCTCTGCCCAGAAAAATAGTAATAGTCGTAACGCACCTTATTGTATTAGCTTTTGGAGCGGGAATGGTCTGGTTCGGAATGGATATGGTAATTTCGACCTGGACGCACGTCATCCCAACTCTTGGAGTACCGACGGGACTCAGCTATCTTCCTTTCCCTTTGTCCGGTGGCCTATTCGTTCTTTTTTCCCTGGAGCATATCCTTTCGACACTTTTTAACGGGGCGGAATCGTAATATGGAACTCATCGTTCTTTTTGGCACGTTTATATTTCTTTTATTGCTTGGCGTCCCTATCGCGGTCACTTTGGGAGCTTCTGCAATGGCCACTGTTGTGTATATGGATATCCCGCCGATGATCGTATTTCAACGTATGGCCTCTGGGATGAATGTTTTCTCACTGATGGCTATACCATTTTTTATATATGCAGGTGAGTTGATGCAGCATGGGGGGATATCGGAACGATTGGTACGCTTGGCCAATGCCATCATCGGTCATATCCGTGGAGGCTTAGGACTGGTCAACGTATTATCATCAATGCTGTTTGGAGGAATATCTGGTTCGGCCGTAGCCGATGTCTCCGCCTTAGGATCGACATTAATCCCGATGATGAAAGAGAAAGGTTATGATCCTGACTACGCCGTCAATGTGACCGTGACCTCCGCAACAATCGGCTTGATTGTACCGCCGAGTCATAACATGATTATCTATTCGATTGCCGCCGGTGGTACGGTTTCAGTTTCTGCTCTCTTTATGGCCGGATTCGTTCCCGGAATATTGTCGGGGTTGTCGCTGATGGTTGCGACCTATCTCGTTGCCTTAAAGCGTGGCTATCCACGTGAAATCTTCCCAGGTTTTAAAATTCTATTTCTGCTTTTAGCCAACGCACTGCCGGGACTTATGACAGCAATTATTATTATAGGCGGGGTTCTGTCAGGAATCTTCACGGCTACAGAATCAGCTGCGATTGCCGTCATCTATGCTTTGCTCGTGACCGGAATTTTTTACCGCACCATGAAATGGAAAAATTTCGTAACAGCCACACTCGGTGCCGTCAAAACAACAGCCATGGTGCTGTTGATCATTGGCACCGCTGCGTCTTTTGCCTGGCTTCTGGCACTGAACCAGGTACCCGACAGGCTGTTTATGCTACTGCAGTCCATATCAGACAATCCCCTCGTCATAATGCTCATGGTCAATGTCATCCTGCTGTTCCTAGGAACATTCATGGACATGTCGCCGCTTATTATCATCTGTACACCGATTTTTCTGCCAGTCATGACCCAACTGGGGATGGATCCGGTCCAGTTCGGTATTGTCCTAATGATCAACCTTGGGATTGGTCTGGTGACTCCTCCGGTCGGATCCGTACTCTTTGTAGGTTGTGCAGTTGGCAACGTAAAGATGGAAGATACGACCAGGACGATTTGGCCGTTTTATCTGGTGATGGTGATTACCTTGTTGCTGGTGACCTATATTCCGGCCATAAGTATGTTTGTTCCTAATTTCCTGATAGATTAGCTGTAAATGAGTTCTACTTGGGGCAATCTTATTGGTTTCTGCTTAAAACGCTCGAGTGGTAGATCATATTTTAGCCAGGAAATGACCTTTTAATGCTTGGCGACCATCCAGGTGTGAGAAAATGCTGGTTAACATTATTAATATTTCCATTTTGGAGGCTATCGGCTTATATACATTCAAGCAGATCCGGGCCGAGATATGTTCTCTCGTTTTCTCCCAGAATGCCAAGAGAAAGACAGATAAGAGTCCAGAAATGGACGACTCCGTAGCTGCCCCTATAGTGATGACCGATATCCTCTATCTGTGAATGGCAGTTATGGCAGGGAGTAAGCACATAACTGGCCCCGGTTGCTGCAATTTGGTCAAATTTTCGTTTGCCGTAGGTTCTGCGGTGTTCAGTCATACCCGCCTGCAGGAATCCACCGCCTCCTCCACAACAGTAGTTGGCACTGCGATTAGGCTGCATATCGATAAAATTCTCCTCGCCCACCAGAGATTTTGTGACAAAGCGCATATCTTCAGCAATCGATTCCCCGTAAGCTTTTCGAACAATCATGCAGGGATCCTGAACGGTGAATGTTATGTTCTTCCTGTTCCAGTCTGAATTTACGGGTAATTTCCCTTCACGAATCCACCTGGCATAATAGGTCACAAGGCTTTCAAGCTTGAAATCAGCCTTCATGCCAAACCTGTTTATACCATTCCACATTGTATAGTATGAGTGACCGCATTCGGTGTTCAGCCATACCTCACAGCCCAATTCATTCACGGCATCGACTCTTTTTTTGATCACCTCACGCCAGGCTTCTTCATTGCCTGAAAACATACAGAAATTCTCCGCAGCCCATGCTTTTGATGAGTAAGTCCAGTTGGCACCGACAATATCGAAAATTTTCCAGAGCGGCACCATTTCGTCAGGTTCACTCATCGGTTCACGGGAATTCTGGTTGACGAAAAAATGGGCACCTTTTTTATCCATCGGTGCCTGCATATTTTTAAATTTCGGCTGCTGTTCGCGGACTTCCTCAAGGACATCTTGTACCACAAAGACAAAATCCTCGGGAGGCAGCCCCATGGCGCTGGTGGAGTCGGTTGACTGGATGAGCTGGCATGAGCGTACAATACCGGCCGGTTTTTTTTCCCGGGGCCAGTTGGAGCGGGCAAGAAAGACCAGCTGGGAGATATCGATGCTCATGGGACAGACATGCTGACAGCGTTTGCATTGGGTGCATGCCCATATCCATTTGCTGGTGGAAAGCTCCTTGTCCATACCAAGCATTGCCATACGGATGAATTTGCGGGGATCCATGTTTTCAATGCCGGACGCAGGGCAGCCTGAGGAGCAGAGTCCGCAGGTCAGACAGGCTTCAAAACTGGCACCTTCCGGCAGCAGTTCTTCAGCTTTTTCCTTAAAATTGAGTGTTGGTATTGTTTTTTCCGTCATGCCGCTTTCCTGTGAAACCAGGGACCTTTATTTTAGGAGTTTTTCCACTTCTTCTACTGCTTTATATGCTGTTGCTATAGCTACACCAGCCCCGCAGCGACCACGAATCCAGTCCTGATGGGCAAGAATAACACCAGCTGCAAAGAGGTTTTTACTGTATGGCCGGCCATGGTTATCAAGAGGCCTGAAACTGGAGTCAACTTCAATGCCCGCACTGTTGACCGCATGACCTCGACGGTCTGTATATTTTTCTCTGTACCATTCCCTCCTTGAATCCGGTTGGGTGACGGGGAGTTTAAGCAGAGGTTCGCTTACACCATCAACACCTGCCTTCAATCCTCCGCTCAAGAAACGACCGGTGGCGAGGATAACACTCTTTGCATGAATCGATATTGGCCCGAATGAATCGTTGAGCGAAAGTTGAGCGCCATTCTCAATAAAAACCAGTCGGTCCACTTTCTGTTGTGGGATAAGGGTAACACCCTTCTGGGGAAAGAGTTGTTCGAACATTTCACGCAGTCGAATTCCTGGAACAGATGGTGGCATTGTTGGAATTTCAAATATCTGCAGACCAGTTAGCTGCTCAAGCTCCTCTCTAACCAGATCCGGTGCATGCATTCCGAGAATTGCCGGTAAACCTATAACCTTCACGTCTCCCGCTGCAGAAGCCAGAATTTTTGCAAGTTTTTCACGTGTTGCAGGAACTTCAAGGGAACGGGCCATGACCTCAGGGTATATTTCACCAGAAACCATATCAGGGAATTCAACCCGTTTGCTGCTGAGTTTCGGCCATCTGTCTTTCAGGTTGGCCACAACCTGGCGGCTGCTGAAGCCTTTCAACCCTTTGAAGTCGATAATGACACACGGTTCTTTCTGAGAAAAGGCAGCAGAGCCAACCTGCATGGTCGCAGGAACACAGAGGGTGGGTTTGAGGGTCCCGGCGGGCGTGAGACCACTGACATTAAATTCTCCGGGAGGCGTATAGGCGATTCCACACTTTCCCAGAAAACTAGTAAATTGTTCAAACGCTGTGAAAATATCGTCTTTAGGAATGCGACAAAGCGGATGTCTCGGGTGGGAATCTCTCAGTTGCTCTATTCCCTGCCACGGGTCTTCTATTGAAGCCAGGTAATCCGGGGCAAGGGAACCCAGTAGATCCAGATACCCTGTGGTATAGGCCACAGCGCCGGTATTGCCGACCTGGGCCGTTTTGATATTTCGCTTCAGAGCAAAGATCGATGCGGCAAAACCGGCAAGTCCGGTACCGATAACTGCAAGTTCTGCTGAAAAATGTCGGTCTTCTTCACTCATGCACATCTCCAGGAAAAACCTTGTTGTTCAGTTGTTCTCAAGATTGTCAAGTCCAAGCAACCCACAATGTAAGGCTTCCGCCAGTTCCATCTGGGCTGCCTGCAGGCCCCAGGTGACTGTGCGCGTTCCTTTGAAACGTTCGTTAAAGAAGTCACGCATATGGATAAGTCCTGTTTTATCATGGTAATGGCCCTGATCATAGAGGTAGGATGCGATACGGATACCGCAGAATGAACCCTGACACGGCCCCTTGCCGGCGCGGGATCTCAGGGCAATGGCTTTAAGCGTCATTTCTTTTTCTGCGCCGGGTGCATCTTTGACAATTTCATCTATGGCCGATTGTGGTACCATTTCGCATTCACAAAGAATCATATCTTCAGGATCATTGGCTTTGTACCAGTATTTTGGAGAAGCCCCGGGTTCCGTCCACTTGCAGCTTTCTTCATCTGGCAGAGGAGTTACATGGGTTTGACATGGTTCGCTGTTATTCAGTCGTCCTGCAACCAGGTCGGAAGTTTTTTCAGCCATCAGCCTGTAAGTGGTCAATTTTCCACCCGTTATTGTACAGAAATTTGAGAGGTTTTGGGTGGAGTGGTCAAGCAGGGCAAATCCCCTGGTTGCCTCCCTGTCGTCACTGCCGCCTGCGGACTGCAGGAGGGGGCGTACTCCGGAAAATGCCCTGATATACCGAGCCTTGGCAAGAGCCGGTATCATAGCGGTTCCTTCCCTGACGTTGATATCAATTTCCGCAACAGTCGGCTTGACTGTTATAAGATCGTCGACACGTATTGATGTGGTTCCCAGAACGGATACAGTGCCTCCGGGAACCAGGATATCGCCGTCACCTGGCGGCCGCAATCGGTTGACCACATGGGTTGTTAAACGGTCATGGCTGACAAGCAGGGTTCCCTTGGAGTAGAGAAGATTGACATCTTTACATCCTGCCAGCTGAGCGATGTTCATGGCCCAGGCTCCACAGGCGTTTACATACTGATTGGCATAAATAGTGAGGATGGAGTTCGTTTGATTATCCCTGCAGGTTGCACTCTCAATTTTTCCATCCTTGAGGGTGAAGTGCAGAAGTTCGGTATGGGGACGGAAAGAACTGCTGTTTATCATTCGTGCATGGGCCACGTTGAGCAGTGCCAGGCGAAATGGATCAACGGTTGCATCCGGGACTTTGTATGCTTTGAAGAGCTTATCGGATAACAGCGGTTCAAGTTTTTTCGCATCATCGATGGAGATAGGATTACAGGCTATTCCTGCGGGCTGGCACAATGCAGCAAAGTTCTCTGCAAAGCCGGGGTCGTCACCTTCGACGGCGACAAAAAGTCCCCCTGTCTCTTCAATGCATTGAGAGGCAACATGCTTGAGGATGGTGCTTTCCTCCCTGCATTCTATTGCAGAATGAAGATCACTGGAGATATATCTGCTGCCGGAGTGGAGCAGACCATGGTTTCCGCCTGAAGCACCTGCACAGAGATCCTTCCTGTCAATAAGGAGGGTCTGTAATCCCCGGAATGCAAGATCGCGCATGATACCTGCGCCGGTAACCCCGCCACCGATTATGAGGACATCTGTTTCAACTGTCTGTCTCTTTTGTTTTTGTGTCACTCAAGTTTCCTTTAGTGAAGAACGATTGTCCGGTTGCACATGTTCAAAGGAAAATCTGATTACGTACGAAACTCAGTTGCCTTTTATGTCATCCCCGCCTGCGCGATCTTATTTGTCTTTTATTATCAACGTATTAAAACTACTTTGACAGAATTGGTTGAGTGTCATACGTAATCAGAAAGGAAAATAGAGTCGCAGTTATCGGGCCCTGGCAATTTTTATCATTAAGAATGTGTAATCTGGTTTATAAAAGAGTTCAAGTGAAAATAATCAAATTTCAATTGAAAATATTAGGTATGGTAATTGAAAATTTCCCCCCGGAATCCCTGTTGACCTTCATGTCCTTTATGCACCGCCGCCTGTCCAGTGGGAAAAATTTCCCCTTCGCATTTTCCAGAAAGGAAGGGCCAGTTAACCTGTTGGTGGCCGGCCTTTTTTGTATTTTGTGTCCACTGTATTGCTGTAAGCTGAGTAATTCTGGAACAAAATATCGCAAATTGTGTGTGTCGTGCATATTTTTTAGTCAGAAATCCGGGTGAGTGATTTTCCCGTAATTTGAAAAATTACTGCAAACCCGCAGAGATAGCTTAGAAACTGTGAGAAGAAATATGACTGTACCACTTGAAATCAGGATGGAAGAACATCTGATAACCTCAGAACCTTTTTTTGTTCCCCAGGCAAATGAGATAGAGATTGGTCTGGCTGCCTATGCAAATGGCTTACCGTTATTACTCAAGGGGCCGACCGGATGCGGGAAAACACGGTTCATGCAGTATCTTGCCTGGCGGTTAAAAAGACCACTTATCACTGTCTCCTGCCATGATGACCTTTCAACGTCCGATCTGGTTGGGCGCTATTTAGTTAAAGGCAATGAGGCTGTCTGGCAGGATGGCCCTCTCACCCTGGCGGTGCGGGTAGGAGCGATATGCTATCTGGATGAGATTGTTGAAGCGAGAAAAGATACCACTGTAATTATTCATCCTCTCACTGATGATAGAAGGGAGTTGCCTGTTGAAAAACTCGGCAAGCTCTATTCTGCTACACCCGAGTTCATGTTGGCAGTTTCCTATAACCCAGGTTATCAGAGTGTATTAAAAGATTTGAAACCTTCAACCCGTCAACGGTTTGTATCACTCAATTTTGATTATCCTCCCGCTGAGTTGGAAAAAGAGATCGTGGTACGGGAGAGCGGAGTGGATGAAATTCTCGCAGGAAGGATAGTGAAACTGGCGGGTATGACCAGAAGTCTCAAAGAGTCCGGGTTGGCCGAAGGAGCTTCTACCCGGCTGATTATCCAGACAGTTCGGCTGATCGGCTCCGGGATTGATACTGTGACCGCCTGTAGATCAGGGATGATAGAGAGCCTGACTGATGATCCTGAATTACTGGCTGCGATGGACGAGATGATTTTCTCCCTTTTTTAATTTTGTATTATGGAACTCGCCAAACAGAAAGAGAGGTTTTATGCCGGGATATATCCATCCCGGCCCAATGAGTGGGAGGTCGATGAGATCTTCGAGAGATTGACCGATCTGGATAATGCTGCCAGAGAGGAGCTGTTGAGCCATGTCGGGGCCATCTGGCCGGTCAGCCATAGCCTCTGTTTTACCTATCTGACTGAGGGTGTGAATGCTCTTGAAATACTTCCGGTCGATCTCCTGGCTGACTGGGTTCGGCAGATTCTCGGATTATACGAAAAAAAAGGATTACTTGGCGCCCGTCAGTTCATGGGCGATATCGATAGATTCTTCCTTGGTCCTTTACGCGGGGAAGCAGCGGTGAGGTTCGACGAGATTTCCGCCAGGATGGTTCATTATATAAGAGGAGTTTCTGGTCATTCACTTGAGTTAGGCGTTTCTTCAGTACCAATGACGGATACAAGAACCATCTTTCTTCCCGAGGTTTTGGATACTTTTCCGGAGAAACTGAATAATGCTCTTTTCTACAAGCTTCTCATCTCATTGCAATGGGGGCATATTGAATCACGGTTGTTCCTTGAAATTCTTGGCCCTGATCTTATTGCGCGGGACATGTTTGCCTGTTTTCCGGACAGGAAACTGGCAATGGATATTTTTTCTGTTCTCCGGTTCAGGCAGGTTTTTCGTTGGCTTGAACTGGAACTGCCGGGCCTGATACGGCACAGCCGTAAACTTTGTATCCAGTTATTTAAAGATATAACCCGGAAAGGAGAAGAAGGGAAATCTACAGTTTTTCGTTTGATTCTTATGGAGTCTGTAAGGTGCAGGGAGGACGCTTATGGACTCAGTCCGGATTTTCAGCTGAGGTGGGATGGTGAGGTGAACGAGCCAAGCCTGACTGGGACCCTGGATATGTTGACGGATCTTTATGCTAAAATTGCGCGATTGTCCGGTTCCTACAAATTGGGTGCGGCAGGAATGCTGTTAGGGAAGTTTGATTTTAGCAGGGCTGAAGAAGTGATTGCCCTCAGACGTAAGGAGGATAAAGACAAGTTTGTTGCTATCCTTACCTCCATGCTCCGAAAACAGGATGGTGAGGAAAACGAAGGTACTGAAAGTGGTAATGTCCCTGCAGAGTTACAGGAAAATATTTTACTCCTGCTGGCTAAGCATCAGGAGCAGAATCGGCCGGAAAAAAGGGACGAAATCCAACTAGACAATGACGGCCTTGAACTTCCGGAAGAACTTGCCACGCTCATCAGCGAGATTGAACACGATCTGGGTAATCTGCCCGAGGCCTATGTCCAGGCCGCGGTCGGACTTGCTGGAGGAGGTGTGAATCGTCGGGAGAGCGGGGCTTGTGAAGAGGGAGCCCTCTTTGCAGATAAGGCTGCGCATTCTTATGATGAGTGGGATTTCAGACGGGGAGGTTATCGGGCTGACTGGTGTTCCCTGCATGAAAAATCGCTTAACCCTGTCCGTTCCGATTTTGTTTCTTCGACCCTTGAAAAGTACAAATCTCAGGTTGGCAGATTGCGTCGGCAATTTGAGATGCTGTGTACTCGTCACCGTTTTATCAGGCGTCGTCGCCATGGTGATGATATTGACCTGGATGCTCTTATAGATGCCCTTGGGGATAGTAGGGCGGGCCTGACACCATCGGATAGACTCTTTGTCAGACTAGTTCGGGACGACCGGGATATTACTGCTATGTTTCTGGTGGACATGTCGAATTCTACTGAAGGCTGGGTGGGGGTAGCGGTGAAAGAGGCGCTTGTTCTTCTTGCTGAGGCACTTGAGGTGGTTGGAGATCAGTATGGTATATATGGTTTTTCCGGCATGAGGCGCTCCAGGAGTGAACTTTTTCATATCAAACATATTGAGGAGCCATACGGTGATGAAGTAAAAGGGCGAATTGGTGCCATAATGCCAAAAGAATACACCCGTATGGGGCCTCCCATTCGTCATCTAACGAAAAAACTGCTGGAAACCCAGAGCAAAGTACGACTGCTTGTGGTGATTTCCGATGGTAAACCCGAAGATTACGATGATTACAAGGGGCAATATGCAATCGAAGATACCCGTAAGGCACTTTTAGAAGCCAGAGGCTGTGGAGTGTATCCGTTTTGCATTACCATAGATAAATCCGCACATGAATACCTTACCCACATGTTTGGCAAAGGGAACTATATTTTTGTTGATAATGTCCTTGCTCTGCCGGGAAAAATGGCTGAGATGTATCGGTTGCTCACAAGCTGACACAGAACGTGAAGGCACTCTTTTTTTACACAAAAAAAGAGTAGTGAGTCAATCCTGCAATCATTTCGTAGTCAAAGTCCTGGTCACAGCATTCTTCCAGCCGTTGTATTTTTTCATTCTCAACTTTTCATCCAGGGAAGGTTCAAAGCGCCTGTCCCGTTTCCACGTAGTACCCAATTCTGCCGGAGGGGGGAAGATCCCTTCGTATAGCCCGGCAAGGTAGGCCGCACCCACTGCTGTTGTTTCCAGGACTATTGGCCGGTCAACTGGTGCACTGAGGATATCTGCCAGAAACTGCATGGTATAATTTGAGGCAACCATACCTCCATCTACCCTCAGTACAGTCTCCCCCATCTCTGCCCAGTCTCCCCGCATTGCTTCGAGAAGGTCGCGGGTCTGGTAGCAGACAGATTCAAGCGCTGCCCGGGCAAGTTCTGCGGGACCGGTTGCTCTGGTGATACCGAAGATTGCTCCCCGGGCATCAGGATCCCAGTGAGGTGCCCCAAGCCCGGTAAAGGCAGGTACCAGATAAATGTCCTGATTAATATCAGCCTGGCGGGCAAGTGTACCGGTATCGGAGGCC
>JGI24023J19991_10002451_pt1 | contig 13517 bp, 10 predicted proteins | sample Cruoilmetagenom1_FD_19991 | JGI IMG/M metagenome (IMG submission 19991)
GAGACGTTCGGTTCGGCTGCACCTCATGCCGATGCCCAAGGCGTTGCGGTCGCCCAGGTCCAGCAAGCCCAGCCCGCGCCGCCGCCGGTGGCGCAAACCCCGGTAGCGCCCGAACCCACTCCGGCTGCGGCATCGATGGGGCGCGCACGCTCCGAAGAGTATTACGACGTCAAGACAACCGTCTTCAATGCGTTGATCGACACCATCGATCTGACTCAGCTGGCACGGCTGGAGCCGGAGGCTGCGCGCGAAGAAATACGCGACATCGTCAGCGAGATCGTCTCGATCAAGAACGTGGTGATGAGCATCGCCGAGCAAGAGGAACTGCTCGAAGACATCTGTAATGACGTGCTGGGATATGGCCCGCTTGAGCCGCTCCTGGCGCGCGACGACATCGCCGACATCATGGTGAACGGCGCCGACCACACCTACATCGAGGTGGACGGTAAGGTGAGCTCTGCGTCGATAAGGTTTGCCGACAACGCGCAGTTGATGAACATCTGCCAGCGTATCGTCAGCCAGGTCGGTCGCCGGGTCGACGAATCAAGCCCGATTTGTGACGCTCGCCTGCCCGACGGCAGCCGCGTCAACGTGATCGCGCCGCCTCTGTCGCTGGATGGCCCGACATTGACCATTCGTAAGTTCAAGAAGGATCGCCTCACCCTCGAACAATTGACGCAATTCGGTTCGATTACACCGGCCGGACGCGAACTGCTCTCGATCATCGGACGTGTGCGCTGCAACGTGCTCATCTCCGGCGGTACGGGCTCGGGCAAGACGACGCTGCTCAACTGCCTGACCGCCTATATCGACACCGACGAGCGCGTGGTCACCTGCGAGGACTCGGCCGAGCTGCAGCTCCAGCAGCCCCATGTGGTGCGGCTGGAGACCCGTCCGCCGAACCTGGAGGGCGAGGGCGAGATCACCATGCGCGATCTCGTCAAAAACTGCCTGCGTATGCGTCCAGACCGCATCATCGTCGGCGAGGTGCGCGGACCCGAAGCCTTCGACCTGTTGCAGGCCATGAACACCGGCCATGACGGCTCGATGGGTACACTGCATTCCAACTCGCCGCGCGAGTGTTTGAGCCGTGTTGAGAGCATGATCCTGATGGGCGGCTACGCCCTGCCGCCTCAGACGATTCGCGAGATGATCGTGGGTTCGGTGGACGTGATCGTTCAAACCTCGCGAATGCGCGACGGCTCGCGCCGGATCACGCGCGTCACAGAGGTGATAGGCCTGGAAGGCAGCGTGGTCACGCTACAGGACATCTTCGTTTACGAGATTCAAGGCGAGGACGACAACGGCAAGTTGATCGGCCGGCATCGCTCGACTGGCATTGCGCGGCCGCGTTTTTGGGACCGTGCCGTCTATTACGGCGAAGAGAAACGCTTGAACGAGTGCCTAACCGAATCCGAGGCTCGCGATGAGCTCGGCCAACCCCTGGGGGAAGGCCTTGATTGATCCCCAACTGGTTCAGCTCGCCGTCGTTGCGCTCGTCGCGATCAGTGTCGGCGGCATCGCCTATGTGCTGATCATCCCGCTTCTTTCTGGGGAGAAGAAAGGCGACAAGCGGCTGGCCCAGCTCTCCAAGGCCCAGCCCAAGCGCCGGACCCGGACGGGTGACAGCGATTTGATCGTTACCCGAAGGAAGGAAGTCCAGGAAACGCTCAAGGATCTCGAAGCGCGTCAGAAGTCCAAAGAGAAGGCGACCCTCAAGATGCGGTTGTCGCGCGCCGGATTAGACGTGCCGCCGCGATCGTTCTACATGGCCAGTCTCGGCCTGGGAGTTGGCACCGCGGTCCTGCTGCTGGTGACTGGCTCTTCGCCTTTGTTGTCGCTGGCGGCTGGCGGATCGGCTGGTCTGGGAGTGCCGCGTTGGCTGGTCAGTTTTCTCATCAAGCGCCGACAAAAGAAATTTTTGAAAGAGCTGGCAAACGCTATCGATATTATCGTGCGCGGCGTTAAATCGGGTCTGCCGCTCAATGACTGCCTGCAAATCATCGCTAAGGAAACACCGGAACCCGTACGCGAAGAATTCGAAAAAATCGTCGAACAGCAGCAGGTGGGTATTCCGCTCGCCAAAGCGTTCGAGGGGATGCTCGAACGGGTGCCGCTGCCGGAGGTCAACTTCTTTTCAATCGTCGTTTCCATCCAGCAGAAGACTGGCGGCAACCTCGCTGAGGCGCTTGGCAATCTCGCGGCTGTGTTGCGCGACCGCCAGCGTCTGTCGGGCAAGGTGGCCGCCTTCAGCGCCGAGGCAAAGACTTCGGCCGCGATCATCGGCGCCTTGCCGCCGCTCGTCATGTTGATGCTGTACATGTCGACGCCCGATTACGTCGCCATTCTGTGGACCGAGAGGCTCGGTAAGATCATGCTGATGGCCAGTGGGTTTTGGATGACCTGCGGCGTGTTGGTGATGCGCAAAATGATTAATTTCGATTATTAAGGCGGGCCGTACGTCATGGATCAAATTTTCGATTTTATGCTCGATCCACAAATGATGATGGTCGCTCTTATCGCCGTGGCGGCGTTTGCGACGGTGGTCACATTCACTCTTCCCCTGCTGACGGGCGACCGAACGGCGGCGCGCATGAAATATGTTGCTGGGGAGCGGGAAATGATGCGGGCCGAGCGCATGGCGCAGTTGGCCGAAGACACCCGCAAGGGCGAATTGCGCCCACAGCCCAAAGGCTTCATGAAGCAGGTTGTCGAACAGCTCAATCTGCGCAAGCTGCTGGAAACCGAAGACACCATGGACCGGCTGAAGATGGCGGGCCTGCGCGGCCAAGCGCCCGTCGTGGCTTTTCTGTTCTTCCGGGTCTCACTGCCGATCGTGTGTTTNGCNGTCGCGCTGTTTTATCTTTTCGTGGTGCGCGACTATGAGCTGCCGACGCTGATGCGCATTTCGATGTCGATCGGNGCGGCGTATTTCGGCTTTTATCTGCCGCTGCTGTTCGTTTCGAATCTCATTCAGCGCCGCCAAGCCTCGATCAAACGCGCGTTCCCCGATTCACTCGACCTGATGCTCATCTGCGTGCAGGCGGGTATGTCGATCGAGGCGGCCCTGCACAAGGTGGCCAAGGAGATATCGGGCCGTTCCATTGAGCTGGCGGAAGAGTTCAGCCTGACCACGGCGGAACTTTCCTATCTTCCAGACCGCCGCCAGGCATACGAGAATCTCGGCAAACGAACGGGCCTGCCAGGCGTCAAGGCGGTGGGGACGAGCCTCATCCAGGCCGAACGCTACGGCACGCCTGTGGGCACGGCCTTGCGCGTCATGGCCCAAGAAAACCGAGACATGCGCATGGCCGAGGCGGAGAAGAAGGCGGCAGCCCTGCCGCCTAAGCTCACGGTGCCGATGATCGTGTTTTTCCTGCCGGTGCTCTTCATCGTGATCTTGGGACCCGCGGCCATCAAGGTCATGGGTATCCAATAGAGCACTCGCGCGCGCCGGTCGCCCGCGTCTCGAGGCTCTACTTTACTTTCGCAAAATTTAAAATTGAAGCCGCCAGCGCTACCTAAGGCGGGCCGATTAGCGCCTGGCGGGGGGCGTTGGGTCGCTGGGCTCGGCTGTAACGGTCGCCGTCCAACCGTCGGTGGTGTTGGCGGCGGGGGATTTCGGCATTTGCGAGCTGTTGGGCGTCAAAACGGCAGGCCTGGCTATTGGCCGCGCGGCGCTGCCTGCTGCCTGGGCGGGGGTCAGTAAAACGGGTGCTGCCGTGGCCGGATTGGCGACTGATCGGGCATTGACTGCGGGCCCGGTGGTCGCCTTCGCCTGCTGAATATGAGCTGGTACGGGCGCCGGTACGGTTGCTTGGCCAGGTGCGGCTCGCGCTACTTTGGCCGGGTGCACCATGTTCTTCAAATAGGTCATGTTGGCGCGGGCCTGCTGGTCAGCGATATCGACCGACGCGAGCTGCTTAGCTTCGTCGAATTTACCCTGTAAACCCATGACAAGCGCCAAATTTTGCCGAATGCGCGGGCTCTCGCGGCCAGACTGCACGACCTGACGCAGTTGCTGTTCGGCTTGCTGTGGCTTGCCGCTCATGGCGTAGGAAAGCGCCAGATTATTCCGCACTGAAATGGCGTCGGGACGCTTGTGCAGCGCGGCGATAAAGTAGCCTTGCGCCTGTTGGTGTTGGCCCTGTTTGGCCAGCACGGTGCCGCGCGCCGACAGCACACGCCAATCGGCGCCCTTTTTATCGGTCTCGGCCTGTTTAAGCAGATGTTCGGCGAGCTTTATGCGATTGGCGGCCAATGCCAGCCGGCCGTATTCGGAAGCTATTTCAGTGTTTTTGGGGTTGGCTTGGTGGGCCTGATCCAGAACCTCCATCGCCTTTTCCCTCGCGCCCAAAGCTTTGAGATTGCGTGCGTAGTTCAGCGCAGCCTTGGCATCACTGGGCTTTTTCCGGTGTTGCTGCGCCCAGTATGTGGTGGCGACGTGCAATGGATTGCTCGGCTTGGCTGCCACGTGATTTTTGTTGGTGATATTGACGTCGGGATTGGCATAGCGCTGAGCGGCCTTGTCGGTCTTCGAGCAGGCCGTCAGGGCACACAAAACAGCGGCGCTCGCCATCAGTTTCCACGCGACATGCGGTTCCAGGCGCTTTGTCCTTGAAGATGGAATTGCCAATTCGGTCGCCATATGATCGGTCCCCCGGATTCGTGACGTGTATTATCCTGGGACACGCGTCAAAAAAGGATTAACCAATTTGATCTGGCTGTCGGTTTGACGCAGGTGGCGCGCGCGTTGTGTTTGGTGCGCCATCTCGCCAATAAGGGCCGCGGCGCGCACAACAGGGGCGAAGTATAAATTCATGGCAAAATCAAAGCCAAAGGCGCGGCCGCCGCAATTGCCGGGCGGCGTGTTCGTCGACAGTGCGAGCAAGGCGCGATCACTTCCCATTTGGCGGGTTGGCGCCGATACGGCCGATAAGGACCTCAAAAGTCTTTCCGCCGCCCAGCGCGCCTGGCTTGATGCGACCGGATTCAAACCCAAGGCTGGCGCAGTCGCGTTGCTTCCCGCCGATAGCGGACTCGCCGGCGCCGTTCTTGGGCTTGGCCAGGNCGAAGCAGGNGTGTTNNCGCCGNTGCTGCCGGGCGCGCTGCCCCGCGCGCTGCCGGCAGGCACCTATCACTTTGGAAACCTGCCTTCCGGGTCGGATCAGCGCGACTTTGCCGCGCTTGCATGGGGTCTTGGCGCTTACGGGTTCGATAAGTTCAAGACCGCGTCTGCGGCCAAGCCAGCCAGTCTCAAGCTTCCCAAGGGGGCAGAGCGCGCCACGATCGAAGGGATCGCCGGGGGCGTCTATTTGGGTCGCGATCTAATCAATCGGCCGGCCAACGACCTGGGACCCGCCGAGCTCGCCTCCGCGGCGCTGGCTTTGGCGCGGCGACATGGCGCAAAATCGAGCGTTGTTGCCGGTGCGGCGCTGCTCAAGAAAAATTTTCCGCTGGTGCACGCGGTCGGGCGCGCCAGCGACCGGGCGCCCCGATTGATCGAATTCGTCTGGGGACGGGCGCGCGATCCCAAGGTGACGCTGGTGGGCAAGGGGATCTGCTTCGATACCGGTGGCCTGAACCTCAAGCCCGGGTCCTCCATGGCCTTGATGAAGAAGGATATGGGGGGCGCTGCGGCCGTTCTGGCGCTGGCGCACATGATCATGGCGGCCAAACTCAAACTGCGCCTCAAGGTGATTATACCGGCGGCCGACAACAACGTCTCGGCCAACGCCTTCAGGCCGGGCGATGTTCTTGCCAGCCGCAAGGGCCTCAATGTGGAGATCGGCAACACCGATGCCGAGGGGCGGTTGGTGCTGGCCGATGGGCTTGCCCGGGCCGATGAAGAGGCCCCGGACTATCTCATCACGATGGCGACGCTGACGGGCGCGGCCCGCGTGGCGCTTGGCCCCGACCTGCCACCGCTTTATTGCGACGACGATGGTTTTGCCCGCGATGTGCTGGCCAGCGGCGAGCGGGTCGCAGATCCGCTTTGGCGCATGCCGTTCTGGGCGCCTTACGACGAATTGCTCTCGAGCAAGGTGGCCGACGTGAACCATATCTCGAGCGGCGCCTTTGCGGGGTCGATCACCGCTGCGCTGTTTCTCAAGCGCTTCGTCGCGCGGGCGCAGCGTTATATGCATCTCGATATCTATGGCTGGGTGCCCACCGCCAAGCCCGGCCGGCCCCAGGGCGGCGAGCCTCAGGGCGCCCGCGCCCTTTTCGACTTCCTGAGCAGGGCGTTCGGATGAGCCAATCAAATCAAACGGGCGATCTCGATCCGCGCTTTCACGCCTACCGGTCCGATCTCGCAGCGGCCCATCTGAAGGGCAAGGTCGAGGCGCCGCGCTTCGATGGGGGGGTGCGGCGTCAAGTGGTGGCGCCAAGCGCCTGCCTGCGGCGCGAACCCCGTCACGACGCGCCCTTGGATACCGAGGCGCTGATGGGCGAAACGCTCGTTCTTTACGACGAAGACGAAGGCTGGGCGTGGGTGCAATTGGAGCGCGACGACTATGTCGGCTATGTGCCCTACGAAGCCCTTGGCATGACCTTGCGCGCGCCGACTCACCGGGTCACGGCGCTGCGCGCTTTCGTTTTCCCCGGTCCAGATATCAAGCTGCCGCCCATCGCGACCCTCAGCCTGAACGCGGGACTGACCGTTACCGGCGAACGCGAAGGCTTCCTGGAATTGGCGACCGGTGGAATGGTGCATGCCCGTCAAGCCGCGGCCTGGGACCAGACGGCGGACGACTTTGTCGCGGTGGCGGCGCGCTTTATCGGCACGCCCTATTTGTGGGGCGGGCGCACCGCCCAGGGCATCGACTGCTCGGGCCTGGTGCAGATCGCGCTGGAGGCTGCGGGCCGGAGTGCGCCGCGCAACAGCGACTTGCAGGCCGAGGCGCTGGGAGCCCCGCTCAAAGGTGAGTTCGACGCAGCCAAGCTCGCCCGCGGCGATCTTGTTTTCTGGACGGGGCATGTCGGCATCATGGTCGATGAGCGTCAATTTCTGCACGCCAGCGCGTATCATATGGAGACGGTCATCGAGCCCCTGGCGGACGCGGTCGGGCGCATCGCCGCACTTGGTTTGGAGGTGAGCGGCGCGCGCCGGATCTAGCTGGCGGGGCTGAACGCCCATGAATGTGCATTGATCGGCCGAGGCAGTTAGATCGGGCGCAGCGCGATCCACATGGATGATGCCGTCAGCCAGTTAGCGGTTGCCCGAAGGGGACGACCTTGTTGTCCGCGTCGTGCCCGATATCCGCGCGTCCCAGATACGCAATCCCCGCCACCCCACACCAGTGCCGCGCCACCTGCTCTTCGGTTTGCTCGAAATCGGGATCGTTGGGCGGAATATCGCCGCATCGCCCAAGCATGAGTCCGGCGACCTCTCTGATGCCGGGATTGCTGGTTATGTGGAACAAGGCCCGGTCGATCCTGTACATATGCTCCGATATCTCCTCAAGCATCAGGACGTGACCCGATAGATCGGGTTGAAACGGGGTGCCGAGCAGATGGCTCAGAACGGATATGTTGAAGGCTGCCGTCTTTTTGGCGGGCGATACCGTCGCCTCGAGCGATGACGCATCGCCTTCGACGAGATAGCCAAGCGCGCGTTTGATTGCCGCCTCTCCGCGCTTGCGGTTGATGTCGGCNGGCATTGGGCCGTGGGCCAACTTTGTGAAATTTTCCCGGTAGAGAGCAGCCANGATGCTGCCCACGTCGCTGTAGCCAAGATAGTGCTTGTCGCGCGCGATTTTCGTCAGCTTGGGCAGCGCGTCATCGATCAACCGGCAGGAACCGTATCCGCCGCGCGCGAACCACACCGCATCGAAGCTCTCGTCGTTGGCGATCTCGACAAACGCATCGCAGCGGATAGTATCGGTGCCGGCAAAGTGGCCCGAGGACAGGAAACATTGTGGATGAAACAAAATTTCCGGCGCTTGGTCTGGGTAAAGAGACGCGGCTAGCTGCGTCACCTTTTCGGCAATCTCCGGCTCAATGCGCGAGCCGGGCGCCACGACGCCAATTTTGAAACTTCGGTCGGTCATTCAAATGTACTTCCGTTACTCATCATTACCAGGCTGGCCGTGCCGCCGGGTGCAGTCGCGCCACCTTGCCAATATCCGATGACCCGCACCAGACGCTATTTCTTTTGCGGCATCGGCGGCAGCGGCATGTTGCCGTTAGCGATGATTATGCACGCCAGGGGGCATGTTGTTGAAGGCTCTGACCGCTCCCTCGATCAAGGGCGGACGGCGCGGAAGTTCGACTTTCTGCGGGCCCAGGGCATCTTGCTCCATCCCCAGGATGGCAGCGGTATCTCCCGTGCCGATCAGATATTGGTCACCTCGACCGCAGTCGAGGAGACAGTGCCCGATGTGGTCTCGGCGCGCCGTATCGGAGCCCGGCAGACGACACGCGCGGAATTGCTCGCAGAAATCTTCAACGCCGCCTCGCACAGCATCGCTGTTGGCGGCACCAGCGGCAAATCAACGACGACCGGCATGATTGGCTGGATTCTCGACCAGGCAGGGCGCAAGCCGACGATCCTGAACGGCGCGGTCATGAACAACTTCAATACGGCCGATACGCCATTTGCGAGCGCCGTGTGGGGCGATGCGGATCTTTTTGTCAGCGAAGTGGATGAGAGCGACGGCTCGATAGCGCGCTTTAGGCCCCGCATCGCGGTGCTGAACAACATCGCGGTCGACCACAAGTCGCTCGATGAGCTGCGCGCCCTATTTCGAGACTTCGTCGATACCGGCGAGACCGCAATATTGAACCTCGACAATGATGAAACCGCCGCGATCGCGGCCGAAAGGGCGGCCGATAAAACGATCACGTACAGCCTGAGGGATCCGCAGGCGGATCTGCGCGCGGGCGATCTCGTACCGGCGCCGGGCGGCGTTGCTTTTCACGTTAACGAGCGGGCATCTGGCGCGACCTGGCCGGTCAATCTGCCGGTGCCTGGCCGGCACAATGTGGAGAATGCGTTGGCGGCGCTCGCTGCCGCGCGTGCCAGCGGCGTTGCGCTGGAGGACGCCTGCGCCATGCTTGGAAGTTTCAAGGGGATCCAGCGCAGGCTGGAGATCGCCGGTACTGCCAACGGTGTCACGGTGATCGATGATTTCGCCCACAACCCGGACAAGATCAGCGCGACGTTGGCCACGCTGCATGAATTTCCGGGCCGCCTGCTGGTCATGTTCCAGCCCCACGGCTTTGGCCCGCTCAGCCTGATGAAGGACGCGTTCATCGAGTGCTTCGCCGATGGCTTGGAAGACGCCGATATTTTACTGATGCCCGAGCCGGTCTATTTTGGCGGCACGGTCGAGCGCACCGTGACCAGTCAGGATATCGTGCGGGGTGTGGGCGCGCGAGGACGCCGGGCCCACGGCCTGACAGACCGCAACGCCTGTGGCGAAAAGCTGCTCGAACTGGTCAGATCCGGCGACCGCATTGTGGTGATGGGCGCCCGCGACGACACGCTTTCTGAGTTTGCGGCGGACTTGCTGCGCGGCTTGGGCGAACTCTCGCTCGAACCCTGAGCGGCCAACCCCGGAAGCAGGGCATAATCCCGCCTGTCGAGCGAGGCTCCTAATAGCCGCGTTCGCGTTCGACCAGGTTGGTCAGCGTACCGCCTGCCTCGAAGGTAGCGATCTGTTCCAACACATAGGCGGCAACGGCCGGTCCCTCCGAAATGCTCGCATTGTGCGGCGTGATGACGAGGCGGGGGTGGGACCATAAGGGGTCTGCCGCGGGAAGGGGTTCGGATGCGAACACGTCCAAGCTCGCGCCCCAGAGTGTTTCGTTGTCGAGCGCGCTCAAAATATCGGCCTCGACCTGCAGTCCGCCGCGGCCGGCATTGATCAGGACGGGGCCGGGCAGAGCGCCGTCGCGGGCGAGTTTGGAAAGAAGCCGGGCATCGAGCATGCCGCTGGTCGCCGGCGTTAAGGGCAGCAGGGCCACTAGAATGTCGGTGCGCGCCAAAAAGGCATCAAGCGCGCTCTCCCCGGCAAAGCTTTCGACGCCGTCGATCTGTTTGTCGGTTCGGCTCCAGCCCGCCACCTGAAAGCCCAGATGAGCGAGCTTGCTCGCCGAATCCGCACCCAATTCGCCGAGCCCCATAATGCCGACGCGAACCTCTTCGGCGGCGGGTTGCGATAACAGCCGCCAGGTTTTGATTCGCTGCTGGTCCTGGTATTCGAGCATGCGGCGGTGATGCAGCAGTACATGGAGCACCACATACTCGCCCATGCGCATGGTGAGATTGGCATCGACCAGACGAACGATCGGAAGATCGGGCAGGGTGGGATCGTCCAACAGGTGCTCGACGCCGGCGCCCGGCGAAAAGATCACTTGCAAATTCGGATAGCTGGCAAGTTCGCCAGCCGGCGGATTCCAGGCCAGCGCATAGCGGGTGTCGTCCTTCTCGCCGTGGTCGGGCCAAAGGCGAATGTCGCGCTCGGGCGCCAGCGCGCGCAGCGCCCGGTAGTAGCGTTCGGGTCCCAGTCCCCTGCAGATGATGATGAGCGCCATTTCGCCACCGGCGCTCAGGTTGCCACCGCGCCCTGATGCGACGTCTCCAGCTCGAAGGCGGCTGCCATAAGGGCCTTGGTGTAGTCGGTTTTAGGCCGCGAGAAAATCTGCGCCGCCGTACCCTGCTCGACCACCTTGCCGTTTCGCATGACAATCACGTCGTTGGCCAGTGCGCGCACGACCTTGAGGTCGTGGCTGATGAAGAGATAGGCGAGCTTGTGATTGCGTTGCAGGTCGCGCAGCAGGTCCACGATCTGGGCCTGGACGGACATGTCGAGCGCGCTTGTCGGTTCGTCCAGCATGACGAATTTGGGTTCGAGCACCATGGCGCGCGCAATGGCGATGCGCTGGCGTTGGCCGCCGGAGAATTCGTGCGGGTAGCGGTCCTGGACGTCCGCCTCCAGGCCGACTTCCTCCAGCGCATGGGCGACGCGCCCGCGCCGTTCGTCGAAGCTCAACTCCGGCTGCTGGATGATCAGCCCCTCGCCGATGATCTGACCGATGGAGAGCCGCGGGCTCAAACTGCCATAAGGATCCTGGAAGACGATCTGCATCTCGCGGCGCAGCGGGCGCATTTCGGCTGAATCGTAGCCATCGATGCGATTGCCCACATAGGCGATGGGTCCCTCGCTCGAAATCAACCGCAGCAATGCCAGGCCGAGCGTGGTCTTGCCTGAGCCCGATTCGCCGACAACGCCCAGGGTTTGCCCCGACCGCAGTTGAAGGCTGAGCCCGTCCACAGCCTTGATGTGGTCGACGGTGCGCCGAAGCAAACCGCGCTTGATGGGGAACCAGACCTTGAGATCCTTGGTTTCCAACACCAGCGGCGCCCGGGAGTTGGACTTGGGCGGTGCGCCTTTGGGTTCGGCCGCCAGCAGGTGCTTCGTGTAGGGGTGCTTGGGGGCAGAAAAAATTCGCTTGGTCGGACCGACTTCCACGATCTCGCCCTCGGTCATCACATTCACCCGGTCGGCCATCTTGCGGACGATGCCGAGGTCGTGGGTGATCAACAGCATCGCCATGTTGAATTCGCGCTGCAGGTCTTTGAGCAGTTTGAGGATCTGCGCCTGGATGGTGACATCGAGCGCGGTTGTCGGTTCGTCCGCGATAAGCAGATCGGGCTCGTTGGCAAGCGCCATTGCGATCATGACGCGCTGGCGCTGACCGCCGGAGAGCTGATGGGGATAGGAGCCCAACCGTTTCTCTGGCTCCTTGAGGCCGACCTTGCCCAGCAGATCGAGCACGCGGTCCTTCGCGGCGGTATCGGAGAGCCCGCGATGGACTTTTAGGATTTCCCCCACCTGACGCTCGATCGTATGCAGCGGATTGAGTGAACTCATCGGTTCTTGAAAGATCATCGAGATGTCGTTGCCGCGCACCTGCCGGAGCTCGCGGTCGGCCATGGCCATCAGGTTGGATCCCTTGAAACCGATCGCGCCCGAGGGGTGCGAGGCAGCCGGGTAAGGCAACAGCCGCATGATCGAGAGCGCCGAAACGGTTTTACCCGAACCGGACTCGCCAACAAGCGCGACCGCCTCGCCTGCCTTGATATCGAAGGAGATGTGCTTGACGGCGTGGGTTAGCGTATCGGATGAGCGGAAGTCCACCGAGAGATCTTCGACGCTGACAAGCGGCTCCGTGCCGTGAGATTTTTGTTTCGCGGCGTTCATGAGAATGTCTTGCGCGGGTCAAGGGCGTCGCGCACGGCTTCGCCCACGAAAATGAGCAGGCTCAGCATCAGGGCAATGACGAAAAATGCCGTGAGCCCCAGCCAGGGCGCCTGCAGGTTGGACTTGCCTTGGGCCAGCATCTCGCCCAGCGATGGCGAGCCGGGCGGCAGCCCGAAGCCCAAAAAGTCGAGAGAGGTCAGCGTCGAGATCGAGCCGTTCAGGATGAATGGCATGAAGGTCAGGGTCGCCACCATGGCGTTGGGGAGCAGNTGCTTGAACATGATCTTGGCGTTGGAGAGGCCCAGTGCGCGGGCGGCGGANATGTACTCGAAATTGCGCCCTCTCANGAACTCGGCNCGCACCACCCCGACCAGCGCCACCCAGCTGAAGAGGAGCAANATGCCGAGCAGGATCCAAAAGGTCGGCTCGATCACGGCGGCGATGATGATCAGAAGATAGAGCGCGGGGATCGACGTCCATATTTCGATGAAGCGCTGGAACAAGAGATCAGTCCAGCCGCCGAAATAACCTTGTACCGCGCCGGCTAAAACGCCGATGACCGATGAAATGATGGTGAGCGTCAGGCCGAACAGTATCGAAATACGGAAACCGTAAATGACCCGTGCGACCACGTCGCGGCCCTGGTCGTCGGTGCCGAGCCAGTTCTCCGCCGAAGGCGGCGCCGGGGCCGGGACGGGCAGGTTCAGATTGATGGTGTTGTAGGAATAGCGGATCGGCGTCCATATCATCCAGCCGTTCTTTTCGGCGATCAGCTCGGCCACAAAGGGATCGCGGTAGTCGGTTTCGGTCTCGAACTCGCCGCCAAAGCGGGTCTCGGCATAGCTCACAAAGACCGGCGCGTAATAGCCGCCGTCATAAGCGACCAGCAGCGGCTTGTCGTTGGCGATGAACTCGGCAAACAACGAGAGGATGAAAAGAAACAGAAAGATCCAGAAGCTCCAATAGCCGCGCTTGTTGGCTTTGAAACTCTGCCAGCGCCGCGCATTGATCGGCGAGAGCTGAAAGCGCGGGGGACGTGGCGGCGCTTGGCCGGCGGGTGCGTTCTTCTGCCGCCCCTCATCGCCGATCCGTTCCTTGACCTTCGCGTCCACGGCTACACCTCGCGGGTCTCGAAATCGATGCGCGGATCGACCCAGGTATAGGTCAGATCGGAGATCAGATTGATGACGAGGCCGAGCAGCGAAAAGATAAAGAGGGTGGCAAAGACGACCGGGTAGTCGCGGTTGACGATTGATTCGAAGGAAAGCAGACCCAGGCCGTCCAGCGAGAAAATCGTCTCGATCAGCA
>JGI24023J19991_10002452_pt1 | contig 13509 bp, 11 predicted proteins | sample Cruoilmetagenom1_FD_19991 | JGI IMG/M metagenome (IMG submission 19991)
ATTATACCGATGAAATGAAAATAAATGATGGTGGTGGTTTAGCAACTGAATCTGAAGAAATAGATGTATTAGAGTTAAAATTTGAAGAAGCTTTATCTATGATATATAATGGAAAAATACAAGATGCTAAAACAATTTTATTATTGCAGTACGTTAGACTTCAAGGGTTGATGTAACAGTATGAATTTGGTGTCCATTATTTAGTTATGTACATTCCTGAGTTGAGTATTTTATTTTTGTTTTACAAACCAAACATTTCTTGCTCTGCCGTTCGATATTCTAATACCAGATATTTTGTTGTTTTTTCCCCGTTCAAATTTTATTGTAGCATAACCAGGAATTTCTAGTACATCACTTTTAATTATTTGTATTGGAAAATCTCCATGTCTACTATGATGGGCAACTAATTTTTCATCTCTAATTAAAATATCAAAAATATTTTCTAATTCAGGACTATAAAAACGACCAGTGTAATCTTTTATTAATTCCTTAGAGTCTAACATAGGATTAAAAGAAACGAACCTTGATGGAGAGCTTTCATCTACACTAACAGACATGGTTTTATAACCATTTTTATCTACATCAAATTTTGCAATAANATTTGCAGTTATACCTAACATTTTAAATTCATTAAGCGAAATAGGTACTAGCAAGTTTTCACTATTTATAGATCGAAAATAATGTAATGTGTCATTTTTCACATAAATTTTTCTGACATAGTTTTCCTTATCATTCCAATAAGAGGCTTCAAATTTTTTCAACTGTTTACTTGACATTTGAATAATAGGCATAGCTACTTTTGGCTTGTCTTCTTTTGTTTTTTTAATGGACTTTTCTTTTAATAAAATATTAGCAATTTGGTATTCTTTTTGTCCTGCATTTGATGCAGAAAAATTAGTTAATACAGCAATACTTAACTGTTTTTCAGGATAAGTGCTAGAATAGGATCTAAAACCACCAATAGCACCTCCATGTTGGATTCTTTTATAACCATTAACCTCATCAAGACTTACTCCAAAAGCATAATTATTAACACTACCATCATTAAGCTTATCCGTAGTTTTGAGCATTTCAAAAGAGGCACTCCAATTTGAGTTTGGTGTGCTGAAGTAGCTCGACCAAGTCAATAAGTCTTTTACGGTAGAATGCATATTTCCTGACCCTACATAACCCCAGTATTCAACGGCTCTAAAAAAATCATTGTTTCTTTTGTAATATGAAGTGGCATTATTTAAAACAACTCTAGAATACAAATCTTCCACATAGGTATCAGACATACCTAAGGGTTCAAAAATATTAGCTTTCATCCATTTCGGAAATTTTTCGTTAGTCACCTTCTCAATAATATTTACCATAAGCATATAACCAGTATTACAATACAAGTATTCTTCTCCTGGAATAAAATTTAACTCCTTTTGATTGAGCATAAACCTATACAGGTCTTCATTTGTTCTAGAATCATCATCTCTCCAGCCAGCCAATCCGAGCATGGCATGTAAACTTCTCATTCCACTTGTGTGATGAAGCATATGACGTATTGTAATGGTATGTCCAAAATCTGGTATATCTGGTAGATGTTTCCTAATATCATCATCTACTGATAATAATCCTTTTTGATGAAGTAAAACAATTCCCATAGCCGTAAATTGTTTAGAAATAGAACCTGTATTAAATATAGTTTCTGTTGTATTTGCAATCTGATACTCCAAACTTGCCAAACCAAATGCTTTTGAGTAAATAACTTCTCCATTTTTCATAATACCAACCACTCCACCAGGATGATTAGCTTCAGTCCATTTACTGAATAATTTATCAATTTTTTGCGTTTGAACTTCGTTCAATTGAGCAATTACAGATACAGAAATAAATAATACAAGGATAAAAAATAAATGTTTTGGTTTCATGTTGTTATTATATTAATAATAATCTTTTAAAATATTAAAGCTAACTTGTCATATAAACACAAATATAGCCAATTATCCGATCAAGGTTTTGGATAAAAATATAGCGGCTACTTTTTTATCAGTTTTAACATCTTATATAAAGTAAAAAACATTTCAGATTTTACGTTTTTATTGGGCTGTAACATAATATTCTTTTTTGTACTTTAGCATTTCTTATTTCACAAAATATTTTTAAGCATAATTATGGCAGAAGACAAAGAAAAAACAGCGAAACTAAAAGCATTACAATTAACGTTAGATAAATTAGATAAAACATACGGTAAAGGATCAGTAATGAGACTTGGCGATGAGGTAGTAGAAGATGTAGAAGCAATTCCTTCAGGTTCATTAGGATTAGACATAGCACTTGGTGTTGGTGGGTATCCACGAGGAAGAGTTATCGAGATTTATGGACCAGAATCATCAGGTAAAACTACACTTACCTTACACGCAATAGCNGAAGCACAAAAAGCTGGAGGTATTGCTGCTTTTATTGATGCAGAACATGCTTTTGATCGTTTTTATGCTGAAAATCTAGGTATTGATATCGAAAATCTAATTATTTCTCAACCAGATCATGGTGAACAAGCTTTAGAGATTGCTGATAATTTAATTCGTTCGGGTGCCGTTGATATCGTTGTTATAGATTCTGTTGCGGCTTTAACTCCTAAAAGTGAAATTGAAGGTGAAATGGGTGATTCAAAAATGGGATTACACGCCCGTTTAATGTCTCAGGCATTACGTAAATTAACAGGTTCTATAAGTAAAACAAATTGTACCGTAATTTTTATCAATCAACTACGTGAAAAAATAGGCGTTATGTTTGGTAATCCTGAAACTACAACAGGAGGTAATGCATTGAAATTCTATGCTTCAATACGATTAGATATTAGAAGAAGAACTCAGATTAAAGATGGAGATAATGTGATCGGTAATATGACAAAAGTTAAAGTGGTAAAGAATAAAGTGGCCCCACCATTTAAAATTGCCGAGTTTGATATTATGTATGGAGAAGGAATTTCAAAAACGGGCGAAATACTAGACTTAGGTGTAGATTACGGAATCGTTAAAAAAAGCGGTTCTTGGTTTAGTTATGGAGATACTAAACTAGGTCAAGGTAGAGATGCAGTTAAATCTTTAATAAAAGACAATCCTGAATTAGCCGAAGAATTAGAAGCAAAAATATTGGTGGCTATTAATGAAAATTAGTAGAAAATAAAGGACTAAAAAAAGCGTATATCTATTGATATACGCTTTTTTTTATGTGTTATAAATCGTTACTTATTTACATTTTTAATATAATGATCTAATGCCATAGTCATAGATGGTGTTTCTTTAGTAGGAGCTGCAATATCTACTCGTAAACCAGCATCTTCAGCAGCTTTAATGGTAGTATTACCAAATACAGCTATTCTAGTTTTGTTCTGTTTAAAATTCGGAAAATTTTCGAATAACGATTTAATCCCTGAAGGACTAAAAAACACTAAAATGTCATAATAAACATTCTCTAAATCAGAAAGGTCACTCACAACCGTTTTAAATAAAACTGCCTTCTCCCATTTAATTTCTAAGGAATCTAACAATTTAGGTATCCCTGGTTTTAGTTTATCTGAACAAGGCAATAAGAATGATTCAGACTTATGCTTTTTAATTAATTTGGTCAAATCTGGAAATGATTTTTCACCAACATAAATTTTACGTTTTCTGTAAACAACATATTTTTGTAAATAATAAGCAACAGCTTCTGATTGACAAAAATATTTCATAGAATCAGGAACCTTAAAACGCATTTCCTCAGCTAACCTGAAATAATTATTGATAGCGTTTCTACTTGTAAAAATAATAGCTGTAAAGGCAGAAAAATTAATTTTTTGATTGCGTACTTCTCTGGCAACCTCTCCTTCAACATGAATGAATGATCTAAAGTCAATTTTCACTTTTTGCTTTGCAGATAAATCAAAATAAGGTGATTGTTTTGCATTAGGAGCGGGTTGAGAAACTAAAATAGTTTTTACTTTCATAAATCCTCGTTTTACTTTTTAGTTAAACCCCTACTTAACAATTAAGTTATAAATTATGATAAAAGGGCTTATTTCAAGGGCGCAAAGATACAAAATAAAATAAAACATTTTACTAAAAATAAACTTTTGATTTCCCTTTACTTGTAAAAAATAATAAAACAATAGTAGCAAAGTACCCAGTATAGTTAGAATGTGCGAGAAAATAGTTGAACCGAGATAAAAATTAATAATTAGCAAAGGCAAAATTAACAAACTGAAATTGCTTAGATAACTTAGTTTTATAAAAGTAAAATATTGCTGTTCGTTTTCTTTTTCGAATAATAATGATAATAAAAAACCTATGATAAACCTAATAAGCACAAAAGAAAATACCGATAAGAGAATTAGTAAAAATAATTTTTTACCGTTTGTATAAGTTACTAAATCGTACAGGTTTATTACAACAAATAAAAAGAGCGAAATAATAAATATAAATATGAAATAAAATGTAATACTAAAGGTATTAAAGATTAACGGTGTTGTTTTCGAATAGTTATTTATGTAGCCATTATTATACAAAAGCGACTGTAAACTTTTAAACCTTTCAGGATACTTTATTTTAAGATAAATAAGCAGCCCAATTATAGTCAACAGGATAATAGTAATCCAATCATTTGAAATTAATATACGCTCGCTCGCTTCACCCATTAGTAATGATAATATTGTTTTATAGTAAACATTGGTCCTGTAAATCTTAACACAAAATTAGCATTATTTTATCTTACCTTTGCCAATCAAATAAAAATCAATGCAGGACGCTCTCATTATTATCCCTACATATAACGAAAAGGAAACTATAGAAAATATTATTAGAGCAATATTTTCTCAAGAAAAAGCATTTGATATATTAGTTGTAGACGACAATTCTCCAGACGGTACAGCAACCATTGTTTCTAAATTGCAGCAAGAATTTCCTGAAAAATTATTTATTGAAAATCGTAATGAAAAAATTGGTTTAGGGGCTGCGTATATTCACGGATTTAAATGGGCATTGGCTAAAAAGTACGATTATATCATTGAAATGGATGCTGATTTTTCGCATAACCCGAAAGATTTGATCAAGTTGTACAATGCTTGTGCCAAAGAAGGCGCTGATGTTTCTGTAGGATCAAGATATAAAAACAATGAAGTGAATGTAGTTAATTGGGATATGAAACGATTGTTATTATCCTATTTTGCATCAAGATATGTGCGTTTTATAACTAGAATTCCTGTCCACGATACTACAGCTGGTTTTGTTTGTTATAAACGAAAAGTATTGGAAACCATAAAATTTGATAAAATTAAATTTATAGGCTATGCATTTCAGATAGAAATGAAATTCAAAGCTTGGAAACACGGGTTTAACATTAAAGAAGTATCGGTAATTTTTACGGATAGAGCTCTGGGTAAATCAAAAATGGATAGCTCAATCATTAATGAGGCTATTTTTGGAGTGATAAAAATGACATTAAAAGGATTGCCTAAATAATTTGAATATGAATAAAGTTGTAATCAAAAATGCTCAACTAGTAAACGAAGGAAAAATAGTAAATGGAGACATTTTAATTGAAGGTAATTATATTGTTAAAATTGCTAATTCTATACAAAATATCTCAGAAGACACTCAAATTATAGATGCCAAAGGAAGCTATTTATTACCCGGTATTATTGATGATCAAGTACATTTTAGAGAACCAGGATTAACACATAAAGCCACTATTGCTACTGAAAGTAAAGCAGCTGTTGCAGGAGGAATTACCTCTTTTATTGAAATGCCAAATACTGTTCCACAAGCGACAACCCAACAATTATTACAAAACAAGTTTGATATTGCTGCAAAAACATCGTTTGCAAACTATTCTTTTATGTTTGGCGGTACCAATGATAATTTAGAAGAACTGCTAAAAACAGATCCACAAAAAGTGGCAGCCATAAAATTATTTTTAGGCTCTTCGACAGGAAATATGTTGGTTGACAATGAAGAAACTCTAGAAAAAATATTTTCATCAACAAAAATGCTCATTGCCGTACATTGCGAAGATGAACATACCATCCGTAAAAATTTATCAGAAGCAATAGAAAAATATGGTGAGGCTATTCCGATAGAAATGCATCCGAAGATCAGAAGTGAAGAAGCTTGTTATATTTCATCTTCTAAGGCGATTGCCTTGGCAAAAAAAACCGGAGCAAAGTTACATGTTTTTCACGTGTCAACTGCAAAAGAAACGGCTTTGTTTAACAATGATATTCCGTTAGAAGAAAAGCAAATTACCGCTGAGGTTTGTATTCATCATTTATGGTTTGATGAAGAAGATTATACAAAAAAAGGAACTTTAATTAAATGGAATCCAGCTGTAAAAACAAAAAAAGATAAACAAGGTTTATGGAAAGCCTTACTAGACGATAGAATAGATGTTATAGCGACAGATCATGCGCCACATACCTTAGAAGAAAAATCGCAGGTATATACAAAAGCACCAAGTGGCGGACCTTTAGTTCAACACGGATTATTAGCAATGTTAGAATCAGTACACGATAATAAAATAACACTTGAAAAAGTAGTAGAAAAAATGTGCCATAATCCGGCAAGGTTATTTCAAATAAAGAAAAGAGGATTTATAAAAGAAGGTTATTTTGCCGATTTAGTGTTGGTTGATGTGAATACATCTCAACAGATTACAAAAGACAACATTTTATACAAATGTGGTTGGTCTCCTTTTGAAGGCACCACTTTTCACTCAGAAATTACACATACTTTTGTAAATGGTAAATTAATATACCATAAAGGAGTATTTGATACAGAAACCAAAGGAATGCAATTAACATTTAATAGGTAAATGAAGAAAATAGTTTACATATCATTTTTATTAATTTTATTCTTGTCATGTACAAGCAGGACTATTTATAAAAAACCAAAAAATTTAATTGGTAAAGAAAAAATGATAACTGTTTGGACAGATATTTATATTGCAGCGGGAGCGAGGTCAGTAAAAACAAAGACATTACGAAATAAAATAAACTATATTCCTTTAGTTTTAGAATTACATAATATAGATAGTATTCAATTTAGTGAGAGTAATATCTATTATACTTCACGTATTGATGAATATGAAAAAATGTTTGAAGAGGTGCAAAACCGTCTTAAAGATAAAAAAAATAGATATGATCCTCAGGTTAAAAAAGATTCTCTAAGACAATTAAAGCAATTAAAACAAGATTCTTTAAAGAAATTAAAACAATTAAAAGTAGATTCTATCCGATTAAAATCACCTATAGATTCATTGAAAAAAGAAAAGCTAATTCATAAACAGCGCCTTTTAGAAAAAACAAAGTATTAATCTATAGATAGATCTTTCAGATACTGATTACACGTCGTTTTTATCGTATCATTTAAAGGTTCAAAGTGAAACCCAATAGCCTCTTTAATTTTTTTATTAGAGTACTGATATTTATTATGAGATGATTGTGCTGTTTGTTTTGTAATTAATGATTTTCCGCCAATTAATTTATGCATAAACCAACTTACTCTCCAGGCTATAGCACTTAAGAGCTTGGTTGCTTTTATAGTGGGTCTTTTTGTAGAAAATCTATCCGCTATAGCGAAAAAAACATTTTTAAAAGAATCATTTTCGCTAACCAATATATAACGTTCGTTTTTAATACTACTATTCATTAGACCTATCATGATCGAAGCAACATCAACAACTCCTACAAATGCAGTCATACCTTCTGTATAAAATTTGAATCCGTTATATATATTGGTAAATAATTTACCAGGACCATCTTGCCAAAAACCAGGCCCTAAAATAAGCCCGGGATTCACAATTACAACATCAACACCTTCTTGAGAAGCGCGCCAAACTTCAATTTCTGCACCATATTTTGTAATAGCATAACCATAATTATTTTGCTCAACATTCCATTCGTTATCTTCTGTTATTTTTGCGTTAGAAATAGGCTTACCAATAGCAGCAATAGAGCTAACGAAACACAGTTTTTTTATCTTATTTTCAATACATAAATTCACAATATTAGCAGTTCCTTCGATATTAATTTTTCGCATATTTTTATAATCAGATTTGCTAAAAGAAATCATTGCAGCACTGTGATAAACATGAGTTATTCCTTCGAAAGCTTTTGTAAGTGAAGGAAGATCATTGATATCGGCTTCTACCCATTTGATAGAGTTAAATAATTTTTCGGCGTCATTTGAATAATATGAAAAAACATGCTGAACAGCATTTAAATTACTCGATTTTCTATGTATAGCAATTATACTTTCATCTTGTAATGCGAGTTGATATAACAAATGTGAACCCACTAAACCTGTGCCTCCGGTAACTAAAATCATACGTCTAAAGTAAGTAATTTATTAATGCAAAAGTTAGAAGTTTGATAGCCGAAGATTGAAGAGTCAATCTTCAACTTCAAGCATCGGTCTTCAAGCCCAATAAAGTTTCTTTAGTAGAAAAATCAATTTATTTATATCACATCTTGAAATTAAGTTATGATAAGTATATCTTTGCCGAAATAAGTGGATACAATGAAGAAAAATTTTGTAGAAGAATTACGTTGGAGAGGACTCTTACATAATAGTATTGAAGGAACAGAAGAACAACTTTTAAAAGAAGTTACGACGGCTTATATAGGCTTTGATCCTACGGCAGATTCTTTACATATTGGTAGTTTGGTGCAAATTATATTATTGATGCATTTTCAACAAGCAGGACATAAACCGATTGCCTTGTTGGGTGGTGCTACCGGCATGATTGGTGATCCTTCAGGAAAATCTTCTGAAAGAAATTTATTAGACGAAGAAACATTAAATAAAAATGTAAATGGAATAAAAAATCAATTAGAACGCTTTTTAGATTTTTCTGCTTCTACTGAAAATGCTGCTGAATTAGTGAATAATTATGATTGGATGAAAAATCTTTCATTTTTAGACTTTGCCAGAGATATTGGTAAGCACATTACCGTTAATTATATGATGGCAAAAGATTCTGTGAAGAACCGATTGAATGCTGAGTCTAAAGAAGGAATGAGCTTTACAGAGTTTACCTATCAGTTGATTCAAGGTTATGATTTTTTACATTTATATTCAGAAAAGAACTGTAAGCTTCAAATGGGTGGTTCTGATCAATGGGGTAACATCACCACAGGTACAGAATTAGTTAGACGTAAAGTTCAGGGAAAAGCTTTTGCTATTACTTGCCCACTAGTGACTAAAGCTGACGGTACAAAATTCGGAAAATCAGAAGGCGGTAATATTTGGTTAGATACCGAAAGAACTTCGCCATATAAATTTTACCAATACTGGTTAAATGCTTCAGATGCAGATGCTGAAAAATACATTAAGATATTTACTTTTTTAGATCAAACTACAGTTGAAAAACTGATAAAAGAACATCATGAAGCACCACACTTACGTTTGTTACAAAAAACAGTAGCGAATGAAGTTACTGAAATGGTACATTCAAAAGAAGCTTTAGAGAATGCTGTAAAAGCATCTTCTATTTTATTTGGAAAATCTACGGCAGACGATTTAAAAAGTCTAGATGAAAAGACATTTTTAGATGTTTTTGAAGGTGTACCACAAGCAGAGATTTCAAAACAAGATATTGAAAACGGACTTGGTATTGTGGAAGCATTAAATGAAAAATCTGGCTTTTTAAAATCAAATGGAGAAGCGAGAAGGGCACTAAAAGAAAATTCTATTTCGGTTAATAAAGAGAAAGTTACAGAAGAATTTCAGTTGACTCAAGATGATCTTATTAGCAACAAATATGTTCTGTTACAAAGGGGGAAAAAAAACTATTTTTTACTGAAAGTTACCTAAATATTAAAGGATTTGTTGGGCATTTTATTACTTAAGGTTTTAATTTTACAAAAGGATTTACTCCAGAAGCCAAACGTGATTTTTTGATATTAATTTTTTTCTTCATCCATTCCGGATATTCTGAATCGTTTTCAGCTTCAAAAATCCTTACATGTTGTGAATCATTTGGTTTTATTAAATCATCTTGTCTACAACCTAATATAGCTGCAGCCGTTTGTACACCAGAGTAACTTGCTCCAGCTACTCCATGCGATACAATGCTTGCACCACACATGTATAAATTTTCAATTTCACTTTTAGGTTTGAAAGCAAAAGGTCCCAAATGTTTTAAGCTTTTCTCTGTGCCATAAACACTACCATTTGTAGAGTTAATATAATACTCGTTGGTTACTGGTGTGCCTAATTCTTTATGGACAATACTTTTGGTGATTCCAGGAACTACTTTTTCTAAACTGTTTAAAAACTTTTGTGTGAGACGCTTTTTAAACTCTAAATAAGCATCAGAACGTTCTAATTCTTCATCTTTAAAAGCATTGAAAGCTTCATGATTAATATAGGTTATGGCTTCTATTGTATGGTATCTACCATCAAAACTAATAGGATCCTTTAATGTTGTACAACTTATAAACATACCTGAAAATTCTTCACCTGAAGCAATATCAATTTTTTGCATGTCTTTAAACAAATCATCCATGTCTCTGTTTGGCATTAACCAAATGTTTCCTGAATCTAGTCCTGCCTTTTTTACATCCATATCTACAGTTAAAAACAGCATTAAAGAAGAGCAAGAGTATTTTGTTTTATTAAGTTTTTTAATCAATTTTTTGCTTAAATTTTCTTTGCCTATAAGTTTTAAATAGGTAATTCCAGGGTCTGCATTAGAAATGACGCGATCAGCAAAAAACTGTTCTCCATTTTCTAATTCTACACCAATAGCTTTTTTATTTTTACTCCCATTAAGTAATATACGTTTAACAGAACTGCTTGTTTTTACTTTTCCATGATGTTTTTTGATGGTATTTGTCATAGCCTTAACAATTGCTCCACCACCACCCATAGGATAAAATCCACCTTGGGAATAATGATCCATAATTGCAGCATGCATAATAAAACTCGCTTTACTTGGTGGTAAGCCATGATCACCAAACTGTATGCATAGTATTTTTTGCAATAAAGGATCTTTTACATACCAATTAATAACACGTTTTAAACTAAAAGGTGAGTATTTACCCATATGCTTGGTACGAAACGGAATTGTAATTTGTTGCCATAACCCTTTTATTTTTGGGATAAGTTGTAGTTGCCTACCAACATTTTTTACAAGTGTAAGGTATTTTATAATATTTTTTTTCTCGTGAGGAAAACGCTCGATTAAAGCAGTCTTAAAATCTTCAAAATTTGCAGGATAATTAAAGCGTTCGTCACCAATCCAACAATGTTCAAACGCTTTAGGATTCATTCTATAAAATACAATGTCATTTGCAATACCTAAACCTTCATATAATTCACTAGATGATTGATCTTTGTCAAGAAGACCTATATAATGTACTCCTGGAGTAAAACGATAACCATTCAAATAAAAACTATGACACCAACCTCCAGGAACATCATGTTGTTCTAAAACAAGTACTTTTTGACCTTCACGCGCTAAACATATAGCAGCAGATAAACCTCCAACTCCAGAGCCCACTATTATTGTATCGTATGTGTTTTGGTCTTGTGAATTAGAATTGTGGTTGGTTTTAATCGAGGTTTCTATCATTTAAAATAAGATAATTGCAACTAATTAAAGTCTACAAGATAGCCTTATTTTTTAAAATCGAGTGGATAACCGAGAAGGGCGTTAAAAGAAAACTCTATTACTGTTAACAAAGAGAAGATTACTGAAGATTTTCAATTGACTACCTAAAACCTGATTAGTAATAAATATATGTTACCTCAAGGAGGTAAAAAGAATTATTTTTTATTGAAGGTTAGATGAAATTTAGAGTTTTTCGGGTGCGCTTATCGGTTTGGCTATGAAACGTAGCATGTAAAAAATACATTTTTATTTCAGATTATATACTTAGCAAATATATGATAGCCTTTACGTTTAATAATTATTAGCTGTTTAATATGCAAAGTGTTTTAAAGCCTTCGTCTATATAAAATAATTTGATTTATATTCACTAATTATTTGTCCAATCCTCTTTGTTCTTGAATTGTCAGTTAATAATTCAAATTCTTTTAAACGATATATTATACTCGTTTTAGAAACATTAAATTGGTAAGAAAGATAGGAAAGAATTTTACTAAAATTTTCTTGATTATGCCTTTGGTCGTCTATATATAAATTTCCTTGTGGTAATTTATATCGTATTTGTGCTTGCCATAATTTAGCCATTAATGAACTTCTTGGGATTAAAAATGAGGCTGAAAAATAATTTGCTTGCCATTCAATCCAATGCCTTGGGTTTTCCAATCGATGTTTTCCAGTTAGTAAATCAAATTTAGAGTCTGAAAAAGAATCTAATAAAATTTGATTTATGTATAATTTATGGTGTAAAATATAATGACCATATTCATGTCCAAGAACAAACAAATCTCTTTTTGTTCCAATGATAGATTTGTTAATTCCGATTATTTTATTCTCAATATCACAAAACCCTAGAATATTAGTTTTTCTAGGATTAAATAATTCAATTTTAACTTGATATTCTTTTAAAAGGTAGTCTGAAACTGTTTTAAAATCTAAGCCATATGCCTTTTTTAAATATGATTTATTTAGAGAGTTTAATTCATTTTGTGCTATTCTAGTGATATCTTCTTTTGATAATTTGTCAATACCATAGGAAACATTGTTACTTGCTTTTATAAGACCACTTAATAATTGGTTATCTATCATTTTCTCTATTAACAGAAGCCCTTCGTTTAATAAGTCAATATTATTTCTTTCTTTAATAAACGGTATTCTGTAATCATCTGCTGAACTTCTTTTATGTAACACAATTTTGAAATTGTCAATACAATCAGCTTCAATAATCATCATACCAGTCGATTCTGCATAATTGTAAGCTGATTTCTGGAAAGTACTGTTGCTTATAAAAATACCTTTAACATTGACGCCTGATACTTGAATAATGTCACTATAAAATTTTTGAACCTGCTCAACAGGTATTCTTTTATTATAATTTTTACATTCTATGAAATAAGTTATCATAGCTTTTTTCGAGTTAGGCGGACAGAATTCAATCATTAAATCAAATTCAATATCACCTTTTCTTAAACTAGAATAAATTTTTGCTTTAGGAGTTACTTTTAAGTATTCTTTAATTCCAAAGAGTCCGCTTCCTATAAGTTTTTCAATTATTCCAAGAGATATTTTTTCAAATTGGTTTCCTTTTTCAACAGTATTCATTAATGTTTGAAGTGCTTTTTTAAATGTTTTTACAATGTTTGGATAAATTCAGGTTTAATTGATTTTATTGGTTGATAATCGAAGGTCGTTTAAATTTGATAAAAGAACTCAACAAAATGTGTTAATATATAAACTCACGAAATGTTTAGGGTAAGACAAATTCGTTTAGCGATTCATGAGTTAAAATTAGCAGAAATTAAGTTAAGAAGCAAACTAAATTTAAATTCACAACCTTTTTTATAAATAGTGCCTTAATTTTTACAAAATCTATCATTTTAAAGAAGATTA
>JGI24023J19991_10002453_pt1 | contig 13508 bp, 14 predicted proteins | sample Cruoilmetagenom1_FD_19991 | JGI IMG/M metagenome (IMG submission 19991)
TCTAACTTTTTATTCATTCTATAACGTCCAACTTCTCCAAGATTATAACGTTGTTCAGAAAAGAATAATTTATGAATAATACCTTTAGCCGTTTCATAATCAGGCGGTTCAGCATTACGTAATTGACGATAAATATGTTCAACAGCCTCTTTTTCAGAGTTTGTCGGATCTTTTTGAAGTGTATTATGGATAATCGCATAATCACCCATTTGATTGTCTTCTTTGTGTAATAAAATTGTTTTAGTTTCAGCTTCAAGAATCTCTTCGATATTATCTTTTTCAAGAATAGTATCTCTGTCTAGCACAATTTCGTTACGTTCTATAGAAACAACTTCTCCAGTATCTTCATCAACAAAATCTTCATGCCAAGTCTTTAAAACTCTAGCCGCTAGTTTACGACCTAATACTTTTTTAAGTCCGCTTTTTGAAACTTTTACTTCATCTGCAAGGTCAAAAATTTCAAGAATATCTTTATCACGTTCAAATCCGATAGCACGGAAAAGTGTCGTAACCGGTAATTTTTTCTTTCTATCAATATAAGCATACATTACTTGATTGATATCTGTAGCAAATTCTATCCAAGAACCTTTAAAAGGAATTACTCTTGCAGAATATAATTTGGTACCATTTGCATGGAAAGATTGTCCGAAGAATACCCCCGGTGAACGGTGTAATTGAGAAACCACAACTCTTTCAGCACCATTGATAACAAAAGTACCACTATTAGTCATGTAAGGAATTGTACCTAAATAAACATCTTGTACGATCGTTTCAAAATCTTCATGCTCAGGATCAGTACAGTATAATTTTAGTCTAGCTTTTAAAGGAACACTATGCGTTAATCCTCTTTCTATACATTCTTGAATAGAATATCTAGGTGGGTCAACAAAGTAATCTATAAACTCTAAAACAAATTGGTTTCTAGTGTCTGTAATTGGGAAATTATCTGAGAAAGTTTTGTACAAACCTTCATCACCTCTTTCATCTGCTTTCGTTTCTAATTGGAAAAAATCTTGAAACGATTTTACTTGAATATCTAAAAAATCTGGATAATCAGTAATTAATTTTGCTGATGCGAAGTTTACTCTTTTGGTACTATTTAGTGTCGACAATGGAGAAAATTTTTAATTAAAAACCTAATAAATTTAATAAGAACGGATATATGCGCAAAATGGTCTAGGTCATTTGAATTCAACATTCAAAGACCTAGACCTTAAGTATTTAAGCTTTAAAAAGCTTATTTAAGCTCAACTTCAGCTCCAGCTTCTTCTAAAGATTTTTTAAGACCTTCGGCTTCGTCTTTAGCTACACCTTCTTTAATTGGAGAAGGAGCATTATCAACTAATCCTTTAGCATCTTTAAGACCTAAACCGGTTAATTCTTTTACTAATTTTACAACTGCTAATTTAGAAGCACCTGCAGCTTTAAGAATTACATCAAATTCTGATTTTTCTTCTCCTGCAGCTTCACCTCCACCAGCAGCTGGTCCAGCTACAGCTACAGCTGCAGCAGCAGGTTCGATACCATATTCATTTTTTAAAATATCTGCCAATTCATTAACTTCTTTTACTGATAAGTTAACTAATTGTTCTGCGAAATCTTTTAATTCTGCCATTTTAATTCTGTTTTAATTTTTTATTATTTAGTTTTATGTGTGTACTATTATTTTTCTGATAATGTTTTCAGAATTCCTGATAACTTACTACCACCTGATTGTAACGCTGAAATAACATTTTTAGCTGGTGATTGTAATAAGCCGATAATTTCTCCGATAAGTTCTTCTTTAGACTTAATATTTACAAGAGTATCTAATTGGTCATCACCAACATAAACTGACTCTTCAATATAAGCTCCTTTTAATAAAGGCTTATCAGATTTTTTACGAAATTCTTTAATTACTTTAGCTGGAGCATTACCTATTTCAGAAATCATTAAAGAAGTATTCCCTTTTAATGTTTCTGGTAAATCTCCAAAATCTTTATCAGATTTTTCCATTGCTTTTGAAAGCAATGTATTTTTAACAACTGCCAATTTTACGTTTGCCTTGAAACAGGCTCTACGTAATTTTGATGTATTTGACGCATCTAATCCTGATATATCTGCAAGATATATAGTAGTATTATCAGTTAATTGGCCTGTTAAATCGTCTATTACTTGCGCTTTTTGTTCTCTAGTCATAATTTTATAAACTTTTAACTACCAACTGATTTAGCATCTATTTCTACACTCGGACTCATCGTACTAGACATGTAGATACTTTTTATGTATGTACCTTTTGCTGTTGTAGGTTTTAATTTAATGATTGTTTGTAACAATTCATTAGCATTACCTGCAATTTTATCAGCATCAAAAGACGATTTTCCAATAGCAGCATGTATGATTCCTGTTTTATCAACTTTAAAATCAATTTTACCACCTTTTACATCTTTAACAGCTTTTGCAACATCCATAGTTACCGTACCTGTTTTAGGGTTTGGCATTAAACCACGAGGTCCTAAAATTCTACCTAGAGGTCCTAACTTACCCATAACACTTGGCATTGTCACTATAACATCAACGTCTGTCCATCCTCCTTTTATTTTTTGAAGGTATTCGTCTAACCCAACATAATCAGCACCTGCTTCTTTAGCATCTGCTTCTTTATCTGGAGTTACCAATGCTAAAACTTTAACATCTTTACCGGTTCCATGTGGTAATGTTACAACCCCACGAACCATTTGATTTGCTTTTCTAGGATCTACTCCTAAACGAACAGCAAGATCGATAGATGCATCAAACTTTACATTAGTTATTTCTTTTACTAAAGCCGAAGCGTCATTTAAAGCATAGGCTTTACTCGCCTCTACTTTAGCTGTTGCTTCTTTTTGCTTTTTAGATAATTTTGCCATTTTACTATAAAATTATAAAGTTTAAGCAGGAGCGTTTCCTTTTACTTTTAATCCCATTGAACGTGCAGTTCCTGCGATCATTTTCATTGCTGATTCGACTTTAAATGCATTTAAATCAACCATTTTATCTTCAGCAATAGTTCTAATTTGATCCCAAGTTACTGAAGCCACTTTTTTACGGTTAGGTTCACCAGAACCTTTTTTAACCTTAGCAGCTTCTAATAATTGTACTGCGGCTGGTGGAGTTTTAACAACAAAATCAAATGATTTGTCTTTATATACTGTGATTGCCACTGGTAATACTTTACCAGGTTTATCTTGAGTTCTAGCATTAAATTGCTTACAGAACTCCATTATATTTACTCCGGCAGCACCCAAAGCTGGTCCAACAGGTGGTGAAGGGTTTGCTGCTCCTCCACGAACTTGTAATTTTACAACCTTACTAACTTCTTTTGCCATTTTTTAAACTTTAATTTAGACAACACACATATGGAAGCATGTGTACGATCTTAAATATGTAACACTTATTAAACTTTTTCAACTTGCATATAGCTCAATTCTAATGGTGTTTTTCTACCAAAGATCTTCACCATAACTTCAAGCTTACGTTTTTCTTCATTTATTTTCTCAATGGTTCCATCAAAACCATTAAAAGGTCCGTCAACAACTTTAACCGTTTCACCTAATATAAAAGGTATAACAACATTTTCATTCTGAACAGCTAATTCATCAACTTTACCTAACATTCTATTCACTTCAGATTTTCTTAACGGAACAGGGTCACCACCTTTAACTTCACCTAAAAATCCTATAACACCAGTAACTGATTTTATAACATGTGGTAATTCTCCAGTTAAATTGGCTTGTACCATTATATAACCAGGAAAATAAACCTTTTCTTTATTAATTTTTTTTCCGTTACGGATTTGGATAACCTTTTCTGTTGGCACTAATACTTGATCAACATAATCAGACAGACCCAAACGAGCAATCTCATTTTCTATATAAGCCTTCACTTTATTTTCTTGACCACCAATAGCTCTAACGACATACCATTTTTTTACAGATTCAGCCATATTTTCTAATTAAAATAATTTAAAATATTCTCCCAAACCTAATTGAAAAACTCTGTCAACCAAAAAAACTGACAGTGCAAAAAGCACTGTGAAAACGGCTACCACTACTGTAGACTTTTGCGCTTCTGGAAGCGGCATCCAAGTAACTTTGTCGTTTAGTTCTTTAAAAGACTCTTTAATATATGTAACAACACTCATTGTACTTTGTTTTTGTATGTTTCGACCTATCTCAGCACAAACTTTTAGAGAAGCTACTTGACTATTCATTGTCAGGAATTCCAAATACTCCTAGAACTCGTCTCTTATCTTTCTACTTGCACGGGTGGAGAGGCTCGAACTCCCGACACCCGGTTTTGGAGACCGGTGCTCTACCAACTGAGCTACACCCGTATAGAATATAAGGTGCTTCTAAAATTAAGAAGCACCTGATATTCATTATAGTTTTATTAGAATACTAACTTATAGTATCTCAGTCACCTGACCTGCACCAACAGTTCTACCACCTTCACGGATAGCAAAACGTAAACCAACATTCATTGCAATTGGTTGATGTAAATCAACTGTTATAGTTAAGTTATCACCTGGCATAACCATCTCTACTCCACTAGGTAAATTAATAGTACCTGTAACATCTGTTGTTCTTACATAGAACTGAGGACGATAATTGTTATGGAATGGAGTATGACGTCCACCTTCTTCTTTTTTAAGGATATAAACCTCAGCTTTAAATTTATCATGAGGAGTTACAGAACCTGGTTTACAAATTACCATACCTCTTTTGATCTGATCTTTATCAATACCTCTTAATAAGATACCAACGTTATCACCAGCTTCACCTCTATCTAATATTTTACGGAACATTTCAACTCCAGTAACAGTAGAAGTTAATTTTTCAGCCCCCATACCAATAATATCAACAGAATCTCCAGTATTTGCAACACCAGTTTCAATACGACCAGTAGCAACAGTACCACGACCAGTAATAGAGAACACATCTTCAATTGGCATTAAGAAATCTTTTTCAACATCACGCTTTGGCAATTCAATCCAAGTATCTACAGCATCCATCAATTCCATAATTGAATCTTCCCATTTAGCTTCACCATTCAACCCACCAAGAGCAGAACCAGCAATTACAGGAGTATTGTCACCATCATATTCATAGAAATCTAATAATTCTCTAATTTCCATTTCAACTAATTCTAACAATTCTTCATCATCAACCATATCTACTTTATTCATAAATACAACCATTCTAGGAATACCAACCTGACGACCTAAAAGGATATGCTCACGAGTTTGTGGCATTGGTCCATCAGTAGCAGCAACCACTAAAATTGCACCATCCATTTGGGCTGCACCAGTAACCATGTTCTTCACATAATCGGCGTGACCAGGACAATCAACGTGCGCGTAGTGACGATTTGCTGTTTGATATTCAACGTGAGATGTATTAATTGTAATACCTCTTTCTTTTTCTTCAGGAGCATTATCAATTTGATCAAAATCTTTCACTTCAGAAAGACCTTTCTTTGCTAATACAGTTGTAATAGCAGCAGTTAAAGTTGTTTTTCCGTGATCTACGTGACCAATTGTACCAATGTTTAAATGTGGTTTGGAGCGGTCAAAATGTTCTTTTGCCATGATTATTAAATTTATTTATTCTTAGTTATATATTAATGTAAAATTCTTTCTAATTCTATTGTCACCAAATTGTTTCTCCGTTAATGGCTAAAAAATCCATTTATTTGAGCCAATGACGGGAATTGAACCCGTGACCTCTTCCTTACCAAGGAAACGCTCTACCCCTGAGCTACACCGGCGTTTTACTGTGTTTAACACAGACTTTTTTGCTCGGTAAGAGCTTCTCAATTTTCAATTTTAAAATATCATTATAATGATGATAGAATAAAATCTCAGTCTTTTCAAAAACTTTGAGCGAGAGACCGGGTTCACCTCGACTTCGCTCGGCACAAGCTTCTCACCCTTTAATTTTAGAGTATCATTATACTATTATCATAAAATAAAATCTCAGTCTTTTCAAAAACTTTGAGCGAGAGACCGGGTTCACCTCGACTTCGCTCGGCACAAGCTTCTCACCCTTTAATTTTAGAGTATCATTATACTGTTATGATAAAATAAAATCTCAGTCTTTTCAAAAACTTTGAGCGAGAGACCGGGTTCGAACCGGCGACATTCAGCTTGGAAGGCTGACGCTCTACCAACTGAGCTACTCTCGCATTCTTTTTTTAATCCAATTCATAAATTTGCAGGATTACTTACCCCGTTCTAAATCCCTTATCTGTTATCCCGATAAAAGGATTATCTCACTTCGTTCAATGATCCTGTTCGGGTAACCCCGAACATATAATTTTAATTATGTGCCCTTACAAAAGCTAGCTTTTGACATCCACTTAATTAAAATTATAAGTGGGGAGAGCAGGATTCGAACCTGCGAAGGTTTCCCAACAGAGTTACAGTCTGTCCTCGTTGGCCGCTTGAGTATCTCCCCTCAATGCAAATTTTATTCAAAGAACTTAGCCGATAAATGAATTTTCACCCAATAAAAATACTTTAAAAGTATTTCTAATTACCTGCTTTTAGAGCCGATGGAGGGACTCGAACCCACGACCTGCTGATTACAAATCAGCTGCTCTAGCCAGCTGAGCTACATCGGCTTTTTTCTTGCTTTTTGACATAAAAAAACAAACCGCTATTTTTAACGGTTTGCAAATGTATAAAGTTTTATTTTTTCTACAAAACTTTTATGTTTATTTTTTATATAAAATTACAATTGATGGGCACGTTGCTTTTCTTTCTTTTTACGAAGTTGCCTTTTTAAAGCTTGTACTGCCACATCAACTCCTTCTTCAAAAGATTTACATTGTTTTTTTACCATAAATTCATCTCCCGGAATATTCAATTTAATATCAACTATCTTATTTTCCTTTTCACTTGTACTTTGTACCTTTAAGTATACATCAGCTTCAATTATTTTATCATAAAATTTATCTAGACTGTCAACTTTACTATTTACAAATTCAACTAAATCTTTATCGATATTAAAATTTACCGATTGAACATTAACTTTCATACACATTAAATTTTTGCGCTCCTAGGGTGAGCCTGGTTATACACTTTTTTTAATTCATTCAAACTGCTATGGGTATATATTTGCGTTGAAGCTAAGCTTGAATGACCGAGTAATTCTTTAACAGAATTCAAATCAGCGCCTTCATTAAGTAAATGAGTTGCAAACGAATGACGTATTACATGCGGACTCTTTTTAACCTTTGATGAGACACTACTAAAATAATCATTAATTATTCTATAAACAAGATTTGGGTAAATTTTATTGCCTTTTTTTGTCAGAAATAAGTTTTCATTATCAGACTCTAATTCTCTATACTTATCTAAATACTTTATTAACGTTTGCTGTACGGAATTTAATAATGGGATATATCTTTCCTTATTTCTTTTACCTAAAACTTTCAAGGTTGAATTTGAAAAATTTATAGCACTTGTTTTTATTTCAATTAATTCTGCTCTTCGCATTCCTGTTGAATATAATAATTCAACTATCAATTTATTACGTACCGATTCAAAATCATCATCAATATCTAAATTATCAATAACTTCATTAATTTCTTTTTTTGAAAAAGGAATTTGTACTTTTTTAGAAACTTTTAATGCCTGATGCCTTAATAAAGGTGACTCGTTTAATTGTTTCGTTTTTACTAAAAATTTATAGAATGTTTTTAAGCTACTTATTTTTCTATTGACTGATCTATTTGAAATATTTTTGTTTACCATCTCAACAATCCAAGAACGAATTTGAGAATAATTAACCTCAACTAAGTGTTGATTTTCAAAAGTGGTATTACAAAAGGCCTGAAAAGAATTTAAATCGTCTTGATATGCCCTAATTGTATTTGGTGAATATTTTTTTTCAAACGAAAGATATTCTATAAAACTTTGTATAGGCATAAAAAAACCGTTAGAAACAAACTTACAAAATGTATTTCTGTTTTACTAACGGTTTAACTTATTTATGAAATTTTAACTTTTTTAGACTAAGCCCGCTCAACAAAACTCGTGATTTTTAAGAGAGAAACTCTAAACTATTAAAATCTTTATTGATTAACCTTGCTCTTCTTGAGTTCTTAATCTTTGCACATATTGTGCTTTTTGAGTTTGAACACGATTTGTTACCGAAGGTTTTGTAAAATGTTTTCGATTTCGCAATTGCTTCATCGTTTTAGTTCTATCAAACTTTCTCTTAAAGCGTTTTAGCGCTCTATCAATATTCTCACCATCCTTTACTGGTATTATCAACATAGTATTGCACCTCCTTTCATAGTATTCCTTTTAAATTTGGGCTGCAAATATACAAAGAAATATAAGACAACTACTATAATACCAAATTGATTTCGAAATGATCTAAAACTATCATATTAGACAAGATAGAATTAATACTATTAACAAGGTATTTTCAGTACTTCTTTTTAGAAAAAAATCAAACAAATACATTTACTTTAATAAATAATGTAATTTGCTGTCATGAAAAAAGTGTTGAAATTATTAATGTATCTATCCTTAGGTAGTATCCTAAGTATTGTAGTTTTCTTTTTTTGGGCTTCTTCACCTAATCATACTTTAGAAGCGTATTCAAAAATAATAACTAATGATTATCCTCAAAATACAGATACTGACTCTATCTATAGTATTATTACCTATAACATAGGATACTTGAGTGGCATGACTAACAATAGAGCAATTGCTAAACCTAAAGAGCTTTTCGATAACAATCTTGAAAAAGTAACAAAAGAGTTTAAACTACTTGAGGCCGATATTATTGCTTTTCAGGAAATAGATTACGCATCAGCTAGATCGTATAAAATTAATCAACAAAATGAAATTGCTAAATTGGGTTATAATTATGTAGCCGAAGCTGTGAACTGGGATGAAAAATATGTGCCTTTTCCTGAATATCCTATTTCAATGCATTTTGGGGAAATGCTTTCGGGCCAATCAATTATTAGTAAATATCCTATAAAAGAGCATCAAAGAATTGTATTGGAAAGAGTTAAGGACAATCCCTTTTACAGAGATGCTCTTTATTTAGAACGATTAGCTCAAGTTGCAACTATACGTATTGAAAATAAGGATGTCATTATTATAAATGTGCATCTAGAAGCTTTTGACAAACCAACAAGAGTAAAACAAATGAACTTTGTGATTGATTTGTTTGAAGAGTATAGTCAGAAATACCCTACTATATTATTAGGTGATTTTAATAGTAATCCTAACGATAATAAACCTGCAATTAATCAACTATTTACTTTAAAAGGTGTCGGCAATGCTGCTTTTGGCGACTCTTATGATTTTACATTTGACTCTGCCAATCCCGTTAAGCGTATAGACTATATTTTCTATACCAAAAATTTTATAGAATATATTGAGGGAAAAGTGTTGACACAATTCGGGCAAGCCTCAGATCATTTACCGGTTGAGATGCGGTTTAAGTTAAAATAATTAGGAGATTGAGATTACGCTTATCGGCTGAGAATATAAAAGTAGCGAATTTTAAAGCGCTACATTTTCAAAAAGCTAGATACTTTATTTAAGACAAAAGCGGTTTAGATTTGAACCTAAACCGCTATTTTTTTATATACGTTGGTACTTACTGGCTTTATTCCATTCTGATTGATTTTCAGCGTTGGCTTTTTTCTGAAAATTTCTAAATTAAAATGCCCTTTACGTAAAAATCATAAAAGGCATTCATTTTGGAATATAGAAAATAGTGACTAAATCAAATCTATTGTATCGTTAGGTTGAACGTAGCTTCAATATCAGTTTCTCCACCTGCATCGCTAAGACCTGTATTTGGTTTTGTAGGTTCGTGGCGTAATGTAAATGTTAATGCACCTGAGCTTACTGCCCCGACAGTTAAAGTAAATTCTGTACCCAATGGGTTGCCGTTTCCATCAAAATTAGTATAAGCGGTTGTTACATCCAACCCACTGCCAACGGTATAGAAAAATTGATGTTCTTCATCCTCGCCTTCCACTTCCTGCGTAATATCTTCAGCTGGAGTTTCGGTTTCGTTAAGTAGAACGATAACACCATTATATGTTACTCCTGTCGCTAAATCTCCCGAAACGGTAACAACAGGCACATTTGGCCCATCGCCGTCCAAATCACGCGTTTGCAATGTAATTGGAGTACCTCCACCGTTAGGTGTAAGGGTTACTGTCAACGTGGTAATTACCTCTTCTTCATTAACAGGTTCAGGTGTATCATCATCTGAACATGCTGTAAATAATAGGCTAACAAATAATACTACACTTAAAAATTTTACGTTTTTCATTTTGTTTTGTTTTGTTTTTAAAAATTAATAATTGATTTTGAGATTAAATAAAAAGTTTCTGCCTAAATCATCTGTATAATAGCGCAAACGGTTCAGGTAGTTTCTGTAGGAAATGTTTAATACGTTTGTAATTCCAAAACCTACCGTTAGTTTTGATTTCTGGTTTATATTAAAGCCTATACTCGAATTAAAGTTTAGCAAATGGTAGGCGTCTGGTGGTGTACTCACATCAATTTTTTCCAATGTTTCAGACTCTGGTATGAACACCTCAAAATTGTTGTTAGGATATTCGTTTTGTCTAAAATTATACTCACTTTGTAAAGACAGACGGATATTATTGAACTCTGAATTTTGATAGACAATTTCATTCTTTGTATTTACGGGTGGCATACCTATCAATGGTTCGTCTCTGATACGATCATAGCTCTTTACCAAAGAAAATTGATTGTTTATGCGGAAGTTTTTGGCAAAAGCATAAGATGCATCCACATCTACACCCAACAATTGTGCATTCGTTTGTCGATATTCCCACACTTGAAAATTGCCTCTTACCGTTTGTTGAATTTCTGTGGGTTCGATAACGATAAAGTCTGAAATCATGTTAATGTAAGGATTCACAGAAAAACTGAATATATCGTTATCCTTTTGGAATGTTAGCGACACTTTATGTCCTATTTCTGAATTGAAGCGTAAATCACCCAGTTCGATTCGGGAAGCAGAATGGTGCAGGCCTTCGCTAAAAAGTTCTGAAGAATTCGGTGCTCGAGAAGCAATAGAGTAATTCAAAAACAGTTTATAATCATCACCAAAAGTATACGTTGCTCCTAAAGTTCCCGATGTATTATAAAAATTTAATTGTGGATTAGTTAAAATTTGATTGTCCAATTCTTCTACCACTATTTCTGGGTACAGCTGGTCATAATTGCGTGATTCCCAAAAGGAAGTTCGGTAAAATTTAAAAACGTCCATATAGGTATAATCAAAACGTCCGCCTACTTCAAAAAGCCATTGGTCATTCAATTGATAATCTGCTATGGCGTAGATTGCCAAGTCGTACTTATCATAATCGGGGATCAATCTGCGCACACCAGTATTTGGGTTCGCAAAGTTGTTTTGATACCTTCCCATTACACCAGTTTTTAGGCTTATTCCATCGGTTAAATGTGAATCCAAATCCAGTAAAAGCGTATGGGTATCGAGTTGTAAATCTAATGAAGCTTTGTTTCTGTCATCACCACGTCTGATATCAAACTCAAGGCGGTTGTTTCTTTGAAAATCAAATTGTAGGCTCAATTTTCCGAAGTTGTTAAATCTTTTAAAACCTTTTACTCGTGCCAAATGATGAGTTACATCTTGTCTTGGCTCATTGATTTGATAAGTAAAATCGTTGATAATTAATGGTCGGTCACTGTTAATAGCTCGTACTTGGTCTTGTGCACCACCCAAGTGTGAAGCCCTTAAAATGCCTAGTTCATTCATAAAGAGTGAATAATAGACCTCTAAACCAAAGTCAAAACGGTTTAGACCCATGTTTAAAGAAGCATTGCGTTCAAAAATACCTGTGTTACTCAATATATAATCGGGTGCTTCAAAGTCGCCAAAGCGTTTTAATGTTCCTTGAACCGAAGCATACCAACCATTTTGATAGCTTTTGGTCAATTGTGATGTGAAGGAAGAACCACGCCCATTACTTGCTGTTGTAAGCTGAGTTTTACCATAGAGACTATCTTTAACAGGAACTTTTGAAGCTTCTGCTACAATTACACCACCAACTGCATCGCCACCGTATTGTAATGCGCCAGCTCCTTTTATCAACGTGAGATTACCAACCGAATTGATATCAACATTTGGAGCGTGTTCGGCTCCCCATTCTTGATCTTCCATTCGCACACCATTATTAATGATAACAACGCGGCTACTGTGAAGGCCATTAACCAGTGGTTTTATAACGGTGTTTCCTGTATTGAGAGAAGAAACGCCGCTCAAACTATTAAGGGCATCGCCTAGCGAACCACTACTGAAACGCTCCAATTCTTCTTTGGAGATAGTATTTTCGAGAATTGTCTTGGATTTGTCACTGTAGGTTTTCCCTTCAACGATAATTCCATTTAGTTCTTCTAAATGATGCTCCAGTTTAAACGACTTGGTCGTATTGCCAGATACTTTAACTTTAAAACCTTTAGTTAAACAATTGGGATGCGATATCTGTATGGAATAGGTGTCATTGCATAGGTTAGAAATAGTGAATTTTCCGTCAATATCTGTCTGCGCAGCTTGATCAGTACCTGCAACAATAAGGGTCGCTCCGATAAGCAATGAGCCATCGTGTAGGTCTGTTACCGTACCAAAAAGTGTGTTGTCACAATTTTGTGAAATAGATGTAATACTGCTTAATAGCAATATCAATAGTGCATATTTGTACATATAAATTCTTAATTAACATAAAACGTATAAGTTTATTTATTAAGAAAAAATAGGTGGTGCGCGAAGCTGAGTGTTCGTTATTTTAAAAAAATGTAATTTTAATGGTTTGAGATTTTCATCAACCTTTACATGGATTTTCGGTATAAGTAAATCAGGATATTTGGCTATATCGTAGTCGAAAGATGCAAGATGGAAACTACATATTTCACATTCTGTATTGGATTTATGAACATGTATTCCCTTTTCGGCACAAGCAATATGTTCGTGACCTTCGAATATATGAAAAAACTGAACGGCAGTAGGTATCATTAAAGCTGCAAAGAGCAATAATGTGACTATATTTTTACCAATCTGTTTTTTGTTATCCATCCTTGTTTCTGAAAACTTAAATGCGAAAGTAAATAATTATTCTGGTAGTTGGTTGTTAAAATTAGGTTAATAATTGTGAGATGGAATTTAATTACCCAATTTCAATCCTATTTTTGCTGTTATAGGCGAGAGAATACGTGAAAGTGCTGTTTGCGCATTGTCATTATTCAGTTCGAGGCCTTCATGTTAGTTAAGGTTTATTTCGGTATTGCTCAAGATGACATTGTTCAGTACAAGTAGGCGAAGTCATCCGAAATATAGTTAAAAACAAACTAATTTTTTGACTTAATATTACGCTTACGGTATAATAGTTGTAGTCATAATTAAAACTAATTAATGAAGCAGCTACTCGTACTACTTAGTCTTTTTGTTTTTACGTCT
>JGI24023J19991_10002457_pt1 | contig 13499 bp, 7 predicted proteins | sample Cruoilmetagenom1_FD_19991 | JGI IMG/M metagenome (IMG submission 19991)
AAATCTCCTCTACTAGTCACATGAGGTAGGAATACTTTGTACTTTTCTTTCATAGCATTCCAATCAACACCATGCATACCAGGATCATAAAAATAATCGCGATTAACTCGCCAGGCTTCTTCAAAAATATTATTCCATTCTTCTCTAGGATTTATCTTTATTTTTATAGCTTCAAAATTTAATGGTCCGTTTTCTGATTTTTTACCCAAGTCTGAAATGTTCCATGAGTTTTTAGTTTGATAGAGCATTTTCTTACCACCATCTGCTATTAGAAAAGCATCGGCTGGCATTATGTTTTCTTCCTTTCTCTTTTTAAAATCATATTTATTTAATGTGGTGGTTGAACCATGAGCCGATGTAGCCAAATAAAATAATTCTCCTTCATTTACTAAACTTAAGGCACTATAACGTCCCGGTTTTATAGGCATACTTACTATTCTATTCTCAATACCGCTCCAATCAATCCTTAAATCAACCTTTTTCACTTTATCCTTCTCCTTATTTTTCCCTTTAACTTTAACTTTATCTTTCCCATCAGATTTGCCTTCATTTTTTTCTGACACGAGTTTTTCTTCATCATTCTCTTTAGAAAAAGGAGACATTACATCTTTCTGTAATGTAACCAAATAAATAACATTGGTCATTTCCATATCAATGCTCGATTGATCGAACCAATTAACCACTGGCCCTGCATCGGTTGAAGCGAGCATATACAAATATTTACCACTAGGGTCAAAAACAGGTTCTGAAACATTCGAAAGCCCATCAGAAATAGCATGTGATTTATTCCCATCTAAAGAATACAGATAGGCCTTTTCAAAATTTGTCTCTGTTATCACCGTATAAGCGATCCATTTTGAATCATGTGACCAATCACCAAAAAGCTCTCTAAAGGAGCCTGGTACATATGATTCATCAGAGGCAATTTTGGTAATTTTCTTCGTAACTATATTTACAAAAAAAAGATTACGTCCGTTATCAACAAAACTTATTTTTTTATTGTCAGGCGACCAATGAATATTAGTATAAAAACCTGTACCCGTTAGCGCTATCTTATTAATTTTATTATCAGCCATTGTTTTTATATGCAATGCATACTCACCCGATTCATCTGAAAAATAGGCAATGGACTTCCCATCTGGTGACCATTCAGGAAATTTTTCGTGAACTCCAGGACTATTGGTTATATTATTTGGATCTCCCTTTTTAGCTGGAACAGTTACAATATCTCCTCTAAAATCAACAACTGCACGAGCACCTGAAGGTGAAACAGAAATAGAACGCACATAGTTTTTACCCGAAACATAACGAGATCGTAATTCAAGTAGATCTGTCTTAATATTAATATTTATTATCTTAGATGCCCCTGAAACTATATTATAAACATGTAATTGTCCACCCTGTTCAAAAATGACCTTACCCTTATTTGCTGAAAGATCTAATACCGGAAAATCATTAAAATTAGTAAGCTGTTTGATCTCTTTTGAACTAACATTATAACTGTATAAGTTAAACTCTCCTCCTCTATCACTTCTAAAATATATATTATCTCCCATCCATTGTGGATTCGCATCATTACTTCCTCCGGATGGTTTGGCAATTTCTTCAACTTTATGCGTATTGGTATTAAAAATCCAAATGCGAGAAACAGTACCTCCTCTATAATGTTTCCATTGATTAAATGCCTCATATAGAGGATTGTAAGATATATGACTTCCATCATCAGAATAAGAAGCTGAAAATGCCGTAGGTATATCTAATTGTATTATAGTACCTCCTTCAATATTTACTTCGAACAATTGCGCGTTTCGATTTGTATGTGTATTTCGTTGCGAAAGAAATAGAACCTTTTTACCATCCGGCGAAAAATCACTAACTCCATCGTAATAAGGGTGCCATGTAAGTCGTTTGGGTATCCCTCCCAATACTGAAACCACATATACATCAATATTACCATCGTACTGGGCATTAAAAGCAATTGTTGTTCCGTCAGGAGAAAATATAGGATTAGATTCGATACCTTCATCAATGGTAAGTCTTCTAGGGTTTGAACCATCTATGTTTGCAATCCAAAGGTCTTCGGCATAAATAAATGCAATATGATTTTCACTTATTGCCGGTTGTGAAAGTAGTTTTGTGTTTTCTTCAATTGTCGCACTAAGTGTGATAGGAACTAAATAAACTAACAAAGCAATAAATAATGAGAATTTAGGGAAAGTTTTCATGTAAGGATGGTATTTTAAGAGTATAATTAATTCATTGACTTTAAACGTTATAAATATATTAAAAACATTCAGACTTTAAATTATTATATTGAATATATTTACACTCACAAACTCAAATGTTATAACATATACTGAATTACTCTTTGTATGTGAGTTCTAACAAGAGAACCATTTCAACCAAAAAAAAAAGCACTCAACTATGAGTGCTTTTTTAAAATATATATAAAACTATTTCTATTGTTTAATAACTTTAAAATTACCTACTTGTTCATTTATAGTTACTTGTACAATATAAGCACCCGATGCCAAACTTTGCATATTTAATTTTGATTCTAGTGTTGCAGGTTTTTTAGACATAATTAATTGCCCAATATTATTATAAACATTTACCGCTGAAATTTCTTTACTAGACAACAATGTTAATTCATTATTAATAACGGGATTAGGATAATAAATAAACCCTAGATTTTCAAGTCCGGCAACTTCGGAAGAAACGACTCCTGTTAGCTTATAATCATCAATACCGGCCCCCCAGGTTAAAGAGTTTTCATCATCATAAATAAATTTCACTTTAAAATCACTATTTATATATTGAGAAACATCAATAAAACTCGTTTCGTTCTCTCCACTATTCTTTGGATGGGTACTTTCAGAGGTTGTCGATACATTTTGCCATACTGTACCATCCCAAACATGTACCTCAAAGATACCATCGTTTGAAAACGTTCTAAGGTTATATGTAATTTCTATACTTGCTTCAACAATTCTCTTTTCAATTAAGTTAATTTTAGGCCCAATTAATTCAGTAGTATTATTTTCAAAACCTCCACAATCATAATCATTAAAAACAACACCACCGGATTGAAAAGAAGCCGGATTTTGCAATCCACTACCCTTTAGACTACCTGTATAACCAAATTTCCATGTGCACCCACTCTCAGGTAATGTAACAGACCATCCATTGGGTAAATTAGCGGCATTAAAATCTTCGTGTTGTAATTGTGCATTGGCCATAAAACCTACACAAACTAATATATATAATAAACTTATTTTTTTCATCTTTTTAAAATTTTGATTTTTCATAGTATTAATACTCCAATTCAACTCGTTGAATAAAAATGTTAGAATTACCCGCTGCATCTGTAACTGTCCATTCTCTAACTAATAAGTCAGCGCCATCACGTGCCCGAACACATTTATCTAATGCTGCATTCATTTCAATATGTTGTGAATTCGTCCCACTAACAACTTGCCCGTTTACCGTGCCTTCATAAGATGACCAAAAGCCTATACCAAAATCTCCGTATACATCTCTAGGACCAATGTCCATATAATGTAAATTAGTGGTACTTACTAATGACAAATTAGAGTTTTTATAATTTCCAAATCCCTCTAGTTTATATGGTTTTCCAAAATCAATAGCTGCATAATTACGCTGCTCTTTTTGAGTATCATCACCTACTTCTCCTCCAGAACTTATCCAAGAAGTATAACCTACTAATTCATTAAAGATAACCTCTACATTCCAACCCGAATCCGGTTCAGAATTATTAACTACTTTTCCATAAATTTTTGTAGTTCCATCAAAGAATTGCAGATAATACCCTCTATCCCAATGATGCTTATCATCAAATGGGAAGTTGTTAAACCAAATATTTGAATCTGTAAATACCGGACCAAAATCGATCTCACAAGAAATTCTACTCCTATGTTCAGCGTATTCAACAGTAACTTCAGAGCATTCATCACTAAAAGTTACTTCTGGCAATTCACTAATATCTTCAATTATAATATACTCGACTAAATTATCTGCAGTTGGTGCATCGGTATCAAATTCAACACAACTACATCTTACATTCGTCTTAACAGCCCCTCCCATTACCCATGATTGACCATTAACAGTTTGTCCATTTTTTCTGTTACGAGTATCAATTTTAATTTCTATTTCATCTACTGATCCTGCTACATTCGTTAATGTCAATTCAAAAACCTTAATACAACAATTACCGGAAGGAAAATCGCTAATGGTTTCAGTTAATTCTGTAAAACTTCCATCTACTGCAGAAACCTCAATATGAATATATCTGCCGTCTGGAGTTAATTCTGAAATCGGTAACTCAACGGTGACTGTTCTTGGTCCTGAATCGGTTTGAATAGGAATTGTTTCTGTTTGAATATCATTATACCCGCTTAATGCTGTAAAAACTCCAGAACTAGCAGTACCATTATTCTTTTTTCTAAAAACATAGGCTAACATTGATTGTGCATGGTTAGCATGTGTTGTGTTACTATAATTAATAGATGTTGTAGTTGGTAGTTCAAATCGGTAGTACCAAACATTAGAGCTACCACCAGAAGGCACTTCTCTATTTGCTGAATAAGAATTGCCTGCCGCATCTTGTATCTCAATAGTACTACCGGGATTATTGCCCTTGTATACTATTTCAACTACCATGCGGACAACATCTTGTGTGTTTTGAATGGTTAGTGATGCAGGAACATTGTTTTTTAAGCCTAAACTTAACAATTCTACTTCAATTCCGTCTTCACATGTATATGACCATCCAGGATCAGTACCACTTGTAAAAAAATTAGATTTAACCGTAATTTTTTCTGTTGTAGGATTTATACCATCTTTTGAAAAAGCTGTGAATTGACTTAAAAATAAAACAAACATTACTATTTGTAATACGTATTTATTTTTCATATTAATTTATTTATAGGTTGAGCATTGAATAAAAAAAACCCTAGTAGTTTCGTTAAAAACTAGTAGGGGCAGAATTATAACGCGAAATATTTGAAAATATTCTTACATGTATGTATTATAATTATCAATTTTTGATCCTATTTATATAGAATAGAACAATCTAATGCGAAAAATTCCTGTCATTCATTTTAATTTTATCAGAAAAAATTACTTGTTTATTGATTCGAAACATAATTAGAATGGAATGGCCTCCATTTTAATAATTTCCTATATTTACACCTATGAACTCAAAAATTATAGCCAGCGGTATTTTACGGGCAATTGCCATCATTTTAGGTATTACACTCTTACTCTATTTTTTACTTAAAATACAGTCTGTTTTAGTTTATATCATTATTGCTGCAGTACTTTCATTAATTGCCAGACCTATAATTATATTTTTTCGTAGAAAATTAAAATTTCCCAATATATTGGCGGTGGTTGTGAGTATGCTCATATTTTTAGGACTTATTTTCGGATTGGTCTCAATGTTTATTCCGTTAATAGTAAAACAAGGCCAAAACCTGTCATTATTAGATATTAATCAACTAGAGTATAATATTGAACATTTGCTAATTCAAGCCAATGAATACTTTATGGCTAAAAATATTAATATTTTAGAACAGCTCAAAAGTGTAGATGTTTTTTCAAATTTTAGAGCCATTCCTAATTTATTGAATTCAGTAGTCAGTGCAGTTGGGAGTTTAAGTATTGGCCTTTTCTCAGTTTTGTTTATTTCCTTCTTTTTAATGAAGGATAGTGAGATTCTAAACAAGGGCTTATTAGTGTTGGTACCCGACAATAGTGAACGTCGTTTCCAAAAATCTTTTGAAAAAATTAAAGATCTATTATCTCGTTACTTTATTGGATTGTTATTTCAAATCACGATTTTATTTGTACTCTACACAATAATTTTATTAATATTTCGAGTTGATAATGCCATTGTCATTGCCTTTTTATGTGCCTTATTAAACTTAATCCCATATATAGGACCTTTAATTGGTGGTGTTTTGATGCTAACCTTAACAATGACAAGTAATTTAACATTAGATTTTCAAACACAAATATTACCCACTACTATTTATGTAATGATAGGTTATACTATTGCTCAATTGGTAGATAACTTTTTTAGCCAGCCTTTTATATTTTCGAAAAGTGTAAAATCACATCCACTAGAGATTTTCTTGGTCATTATCATAGGAGGCTTACTTTTCGGAGTAATAGGAATGATAGTGGCAGTACCTTCTTATACTGCTATAAAAGTAGTTTTAAAAGAATTTTTAGCCGAGAATAAGATAGTAAGATCGCTAACAAAAGATTTGTAAATGTCATTTTGAGAAATGCGAGAAGTTCCTAATTTGAATCGAACAATACTACAAAAAGAAGTTCAAGAATTTATCGAGAATAATCTGAATGTCGATATTGCAAAACTAATCTTTAAAGGTAGTCCTTTTAACAATATTACTATTCAAGAATTAGTTGAACAAATAGAATCTAAAGTTAGATCAAAGAGTAAGTTACCTGCTTTTTTTAATACCTCAAAACTATACTATCCTAACAAACTAAACATCGAACAAACTTCATCAGAAATCACTGCAAATTATAAAGCTAATCTAATTTCGGGTAACAGCATCATTGATCTTACTGGGGGCTTTGGCGTTGATTGTTGGGCTTTCACACACACCTTCAAAGAGGTAACACATTGTGAGATAAATAGTAAACTTTCGGCGATAGCATGTCATAATTTTAAATTACTTAAAAAGGACATAAAAGTAGTTAGTGAAGATGGAATACAATATCTACAAACCATAAATCAGCAGTTCGATTGGATCTATATTGATCCGTCAAGAAGGAACGATGCAAAAGGAAAGGTATTTTTATTAGAAGATTGCCAACCCAATATACCTGAAAATTTAGATGCTTTATTTGAATTTACTGATAATATTCTTATTAAGGCTTCCCCCATGTTAGATATTAGCAGCGCCATGAATGAATTAAACTTTGTAAAGGAAGTTCATGTTGTTGCCGTTCAAAATGAAGTTAAAGAATTACTTTTTATATTAAAAAAATCGTTTTCAGGTAGTATAATCGTTAAGGCAATTAATAGTACAAAAGATACTGAACAACATTTCAATGGAGCGTTTAAAAGTGACGCTGAAGCTGACTTTTCATTGGTACAAACATATTTATACGAGCCAAATAGTGCCATATTAAAAGCAGGATTATTTAAAGAAGTTTCACTTCAATTAAAAATTCATAAACTGCATATAAACAGCCATTTATACACATCTAATAATTTAATCGATTTTCCAGGAAGAAGATTTAGAATATTGCAGCAACTACCCTACCATCTAAAAAAAATAAAAAAAGAACTTCATATGTCTCAGGCTAATATTACAGTCAGAAACTTTCCTGAAACCGTGGCTCAAATCCGAAAAAAAACAAAATTAAAAGAGGGTGGTAATACCTACCTATTCTTTACTACAGATCTTAACAATAAACACATTGTACTAGTTTGTAAAAAAGTTTAACAAACCTTGCTCTCTAAATCCTTTAATATTTTAGTATTTTAGTGCTTTTAATTATTGAAAATGGCAAACAAAAATATACGCTCACTATCCCACAGAAAAGAATTAGATGATAATCTTTTTGAAAATATAGCAGAATTGGCTAAAAAGTCTGCTAATCAAGAAGGATATCATGAATTGGCTGAAAGATTTATGATTGACGATTCTGTTGTTTTGGGTACAGCTTCATTTTATGATTTTTTAAAGCCGGAAAACCAACATAAATCGGTACATGTTTGCAACGGAACAGCCTGTATGGTTGCCGGAACCCAACAAAAACTAGCTGAAAATCTTGAAAGTTTTGTAGGAGCTGATAAAGTTGGGCATGCACCCTGTTTAGGGCATTGTCATCACAGCCATGCGTTTATGTTTGATGACAAAACTTATTCTGCAAACACTAAAAATCAAGTAGAAAAAATACTTTCTAAAAATGTCAGTTCGAGCGCAGTCGAGAACTCTTATCATATTGATTGTGACACGACCCCTATCCTAACTTCAAGTATTGATAATATCTCAAATTTCTATGGGTTGGCTGATAAATTTAAAAATAAACCCAAAGAAGTTATTGATGAGTTAAAAGCTTCTAATTTACGAGGACGTGGCGGTGCCGGATTTCCATTCTATTTTAAATTAGATGCCGTAATTAAAGAAACATCTGATCAAAAATATATCGTTTGTAATGCAGACGAAGGTGATCCTGGAGCTTATTCTGATATGTATTTGATGGAGCACCAACCCCATAAAGTCCTTTTCGGGATGTTAATGACCGGACTTACCGTTGGTGCTGATACAGGCGTGTTATATATTCGCGGTGAATATCCTGATTCTATTCGTAAAGTAAATGCCGCTATTGAAGAACTCAAGCAGTTAAATTTATTAAATGGATTCCGATTTAAGATAATTCGAGGACAAGGGTCATACATTTGCGGCGAAGAGACGGCTTTACTAAATTCTATAGAGGGATTGCGCCCTGAAGTTCGTGTTCGCCCACCATATCCCGCTCAATACGGCTTATATGGCAAACCCACAGTACTTTCAAATGTTGAAACCTTTGCAAACGTACATTGGATACTTGAAAACGGTGGTGCTGCCTATGCAAATCTGGGTAACGGAAAGTCTACAGGAACAAAACTAGTATCATTAGATAGTTTTTTCAACAGACCCGGAATGTATGAGATAGAAATGGGCACTTCATTAAAAACAGTGTTTGATGAATATGGAAAAGGATTTAGGTCAGATGTAAAAGCAGTACAGATAGGAGGCCCACTTGGAGGCATTGTACCCATTCACAAAATAAATGAATTGACCTTAGATTTTGAATCATTTGCCAGTCAAAGTTTTTTATTAGGCCATGCCAGTGTAGTTTCAATTCCGAATCAATTTCCTATGGTTAAATTTTTGGAACATTTATTAGAATTTACAGCTGATGAATCTTGTGGGAAATGTTATCCTTGCAGAATAGGATCACATCGGGGTTATGAAATGCTGAAGAAAGCTCAACATGAAGGCTATAAAATTGACCGTCAGTTATTTGACGATCTTATTGAAACCTTAGAAATTGGTTCTTTGTGTGCGTTGGGCGGCGGTATTCCTCTTCCAATTAAAAATGCATTGCAATATTTTGACGATGAATTGAAGGAGTATTTTATAACACCAAAGAATTAATCCTTGAGAGCTAAACAAATGAAAGCATATATAAACAACATAGCGCACGATTTACAAGAGAGTGAAACCATACTTGAATTCGTTAGAAGAATTGAAAGTAGAGATGCCATTCCTACTATGTGTCAAGATGATAGATTAGACAATTTTGGCTCATGCAGAGTATGTTCGGTAGAAGTTGCTCGTGAAAAAGACGGATTAACCAAAACAATGGCTTCTTGTCATACCCCGGCTACTGAAGGACTATACATCTATCACAATACTGACAAAATGAAGCGATTGCGTAAAAACATCGTTGAATTGGTATTGTCCGATTATCCGTCGGACAAGGTTTTTGCTCCAAAGGATAAAAGACCTACTGAATTTCAAAAGACTATTGCTCAAATTGGTATTCCGAATGTTAGATACCCAATTGGAGATCATCATTTAGATATTGAACCTGACAGAGCGCATCCGTATATAAAATCAGATCTATCACAATGCATCAATTGTTATCGTTGTGTTAGAGCGTGTGAGGAAATTCAAGGCGAAATGATCTTAGGTATGTCGGGCCGAGGCTTTGCAACCAACATTATAAAAGGATTTGATACAACTTTTGACGAATCTGCTTGTATTTCTTGTGGTGCATGTGTACAAACGTGTCCTACGGAAGCTTTAACTGATAAATTCGAAACCAAAACCTTAATTGCCGATAAAACAGTGCGAACAACTTGTACCTATTGCGGTGTAGGATGCCAACTGGATGTTTCTGTAATTAATGGTGAGATTAAAGGTATTCAAGCTCCTGAAACTGCTGAAGTAAACGAAGGACACACCTGTCTCAAAGGTCGTTTCGCTTTTCAATTCTATAATCATCCTGATCGTTTAAAAGAACCTATGATCAAAAGAAATGGGAAATTTGAAGTAGTGAATTGGGATGATGCTTATGATTTTATTGCTGCTAAATTAATTGAAATAAAGAATAAATACGGTGTAGATGCTATTGGCGGAATATCCTCATCAAGAGCAACCAATGAAGAGAATTATTTAATGCAAAAAATGATTCGTGTTGCAATTGGCACCAATAATATCGATGGTTGTGCGCGCGTATGTCATGCTCCTACTGCTTATGGTATGCAACAAGCTTTCGGTACTGGCGCAGCTACAAATTCTGTAGAAGATCTAAAAGATACAGATGCTATCTTTTTATTTGGTGCAAATCCTGTTAAGGGCCATCCGGTAACGGGTGCGAAAATTAAACAGGCCTTTATGAAAGGTATAACATCTATTGTTGTTGATCCTATCAAGACAAAATTGGCAGAATTAGCCACTTACTTTTTGCAGATTCGTCCGGGTACTAATGTTGCCATCCTCAATATGATTGCGCATTATATTATTAAAGAAAACTTAGTTAAACCAGAATTTATAGAGGCATATACCGAATTATATGATGATTTTAAAGAGCATGTAATTCATTTGGATATGGATGAGCTTGCCTCACTTACCGGAGTTGATAAAGAACTGGTTAGAGAAGCTGCTATTGCATATGCTACTGCGGATAGAGCTATGGAATTTCATGGATTGGGGGTTACTGAACATTTTCAAGGAAGTAAAACCGTTATGCTGCTTTCAAATATTGCAATGATGACAGGTAATGTTGGTAGAAAAGGTGTAGGATTAAACCCATTACGGGGACAAAATAATGTACAAGGAGCAGCTGATATGGGTGTGCAGCCTCATCAAGGAGCCGGCTATATGGACGTAAATGATCCTGAAATACAATCATATTATGCTAAAAAATATGGTATTGCTAAAATGCCGGAAAAAGAAGGTTTAAAAATTCCTGATATGCTAGATGCAGCCATAGATGGAAAAATAAAGGCATTATACATTATGGGTGAAGACACCATAATGACAGATCCTAATTCTTATTATAGCATAAAGGCCTTTGAAAAACTAGAGCTAATAGTAGTTCAAGAACTATTTATGACTGCCACTACTGAAATGGCAGATGTAGTTTTACCCGCAGCTTCTTATTTTGAAAAAAACGGGACATTTACAAACGGTGAACGTCGTGTACAACGTGTAAATAAAGTTATTGAACCTATTGGCAATGCAAAGCCTGACGGACAGATCATTATTGATATGATGTATAAGTTAGGCTATGAACAACCAACAGGTAAGACCTATAATTCAGCGAAAGTAATTGAAGAAATAGCGGATGTAATTCCGTTTATGAAAGGATTAACGTGGGAAGGATTAGGAACTAACGGACTACAATGGCCCATAAAAAAGGATGGATCGGACACAAAAATGTTACACATTGATGGCGCCTTTAAAAAAGGAAAAGGGAGATTTCACTATTTTGATTTTGAAGAAAGTCCAGAAATTGTTGAACATGGAGTACAATATCCATTCATATTAACTACCGGTCGAGAGTTAGAACATTATAATTCAGGTACAATGACACGTAGAACAGACAATCAGGTAATATTGGGCAAAGACTATCTTGAGGTGCATCCTAAAGATGCGAAGGAAAAAGGTGTTTCGGATAAAGATATGGTTCGTATATTTTCTGATAGAGGAAGTGTAAATATTCCTGTTAAATACTCAAAAAATGTTAAAAGAGGTATTTTAAGAACTACGTTTCACCAACCAGAAGTATTTATCAATATTATTACAGGAAGTGTTGGTGATAAAGAAACTATGACTCCTGAATACAAAGTGGTTGCTGTAGATTTTGAAAAGGTTTAAGAACGATTTATGCAGACTTTCAATTACGAAGCTTTACAGGTTAAGAATGGTTCTACCAAAAAAGTAGAGGATTCTCTTGTTATAGAAGCGGCATTACAAATAAATATCAATAATGAACCTTATACGGTTGTTATGAGGACACCTGATGATGATGCCGAACTTATTAGAGGATTGTTATATGCCGAAGACATTTATAAAAAGGCGGAGCCTTTAAACTTAGAAGTAATAGAAGCGTCAGAAAATGGATTTTGTATTATAAATGCTACTATTCCAAAAGATAAATTAGGGAAAGGTTATTTAAATAAACGAACACTACTGTCTGTTTCGTCATGCGGTATTTGTGGTAAGCAAAAATTAGAAGATATTCAATTCAATGGTAACAAGTTAAATGATAATATTTCATTTTTTACTTTAGGATTAAAAGATCTGTTTGACGCTATGAAAAAGCAGCAATTAATTTTTGATAAAACCGGCGGGTCTCATGCTGCAGCAATTTTTGATAGCGATAGAAATTTGATAGCCTTTTATGAAGATATCGGCAGACATAATGCCGTTGATAAAGCAGTTGGTAGTTTGTTAATGAAACAGGAATTGAATAAAGCTAGTATACTTTTAGCTAGTGGTAGAGTTTCGTATGAGATTATCTCAAAGGCCTTTATTGCTAAAATTCCAGTTATTGCAGCTGTATCTGCTTGTTCTTCACTAGCTGTTGATTTTGCCAAAGAATTTGGGATTCAATTGATTGGGTTTTCAAGAGAAGATGATGCAATGGTATATGCAAATCCAGGCTCAATATTATGAATTTGACAGTTTTTAACTAAAATAAACCTTACAATTCGAAAATTGTAAGGTTTAAAAAACATAGCAAATTTATTAATACTTTTATATTACTTTTTCAATCTATTTCCCACTCATCTTTGCATTATATGCCCATATTTCATCCCAACTATTAGAAAAGGCATCACCCATTCCTTCATTAAAAGCATTCCACGAGTTTTCTCCATGTACTTTTAAGAAAGTCTTTTTAAAGCCGCGGTCAACATCCATATCTGCCCAATTCTTTATAAAGCTTATTGTTGCAATATGCCGACCAATCTTAAGTCCCTGTCGCATTTCATTATCATAAACTCCCCATGGATTCACCCCGTCCATTGCTTTAATGGTTTCACTTATCTGTTTTAGCAAGTGATCGACTTGATATCCTTGATCTGGGTTTACTTCCCAATATCTTACATATAATAGCGGATAATTATCGTCTAACATGCTTGTGTTAGTAAGCTTAGCGTCTTCCTTCCAGTATTCAGCCGTATTCATTTTTTTTACATAAAGCATTACATTATCTCTCCAATCATCGTCATGACCACCTACTGAAGGTCTTCCATCTAAATGTGAATACGTTATTGGACCCATATTCCAAATAATCCTTCCAACATTTGGCCCCGTTGTTATATTGTAAACATTGGCCTCATAAACACCATCTTTATGATATTTCTGATTGTGTTTTCTCATATTCTCTCCTAATACTTTCAATTTAGTATTATCAGGAGTAAGCATTATACTTTCCCA
>JGI24023J19991_10002459_pt1 | contig 13495 bp, 11 predicted proteins | sample Cruoilmetagenom1_FD_19991 | JGI IMG/M metagenome (IMG submission 19991)
ATATTTAATCTAGATGAACTTGAAGATACCAGTGGGTATCTTAGTTTTACAAACAGTTATGAAGATCTTGATTTTTATAATGGTGTAGTATGGCATCAAAATAATGTTGATTATATAAACTATTTTGATGTGACCAGCTCTATTTCTTGGAATGTCAATGAAAATCTTACGTTTACACTAAAAGGTCAAAACCTTCTTGACAAAGCAAAAAAATCAAGTTTGTTTCGTGTAGACCCTAAAACAGGTGGGTTGATGAGCCCCCTAAAGATATCTCCTATAGATCAACGTGTCACACTTGAGTTGGAGTACCTCTTTTGAGAAAAATCCTAATACTTTTCATCCTCATCTATGGGCAACTTTTTGCGTTAGACAGGGAGAGTACACTCAAGTTTTATCATCATATGTTTGCTGCTCTAACTTCAAACCCATCGGTGTCAGTCTATACCAATGATAAAGAGTATAGAGAAGTCTTTGCTTTTTCTAAAAGAATTGTTTTAGCGAAGCAACCAAGGAACGCAGATATTATTCTTATTACAAATAGGATGATGCTTAATCGTGTATTGACCAGAGGAAAGATGAAAGATTCACTAAGTGAAAATACTATTTTATTTGTGACAGATTATCGTTATTTGGAGAAGTCAGAAGATATTGTGGGTGCATTTTACAGTAGAAAGGGGCGGACACAGTTACTGTTTATAAAAGAGAGACTCAAGGCTAAGAATATCGTCCTTCCTAAAGAGTATCAACACTATATGATAGATGAATTATGAGACAGGCATATTTCGATAAGTTTATTGTTGTTTTAATGATATTACTTATCTTTTTTGGTGTTGTTTTACAGGTTTCAACGGTAAATAGTACAAAGAAGTTGAAGAATGCTGAGATAGAAAAATCAGAGCAGTATGCAGCTAAAATTGCTGAGTTAATACAACTTAGAACTGATAATAATATGGAGAATGCATTAAGTAATGATCCTAAACTAAGAGCGCATATGAATGAATCTCTACATGCATTTTTGACTGAACAATATCAATATATCTTCCTACTGACTAAGGATGTAAAAAACAAATACCGATTTTTACTTGATGCTTCTAAAGAAGAAGAATATAAAGGACTTTTTTTTCCTAAAAGTAAAATGTTTAATACNGTATATGAAACTGGTAAAATACAAATCATTGAACAACACGAAGGGGTCGAAGCAGTTTGGATGTCATTGGTTTATCCTATCATGTGTGAGGGTAAAACAGAAGCATTGCTAGTATTGGATCTCTCTAAGACATATGGTAAACAGTTAAGTAATTTTAACTCTCCACTGATGAATGTTGTCTGGATGATGCAAGCTTTTTTACTTTTTAGCTTACTCTTGTTGATTTTTTTAGCCTATAGATATTATAACATAAGACAGGCACTCATACGAGATAAATTAACTTCAGTATATACCAAACAGTATCTAACAGAGTTTTGTGATCAAAATAATATAGAAAGTTATCATGTCATACTCATAGACTTGGATGCGTTTAATCAAGTTAATTTAAAATATGGTCAAGCATTTGGGGATACCGCTTTAAAAATGTTTACAAAAACTATGACTAATGCACTACCTTTAGGCTCAAAGGTGATACGAGTAGGAGGTACAGAGTTTCTAGTCATGGTGTCTAAAATGAACAATGATCTAGAGGTTGTGGCAAATCAGTTATTTGCAACATTGAGAGATAAAAAATATCTTATAGACAACGAAATCATACGTTTACCTGTTTCTATGAGTGCTATAAGTACGCCAGAGGGGACAACATCTATACAAAATATACAAAGATTTTTAGATGAAAAACTGTTGGAAGTAAAAAGTAAAGGTAAAAATGCATTAGGTATTTTAGGGTTAACACATCATGATGACGTGAAGTACAGTAACATAGACTATATTAAAGATGCGTTAGAAGAGGAGAGACTTGTTTGTCTCTATCAACCTATCGTTAACACAAGAACAAAAGAAATTGTAAAATATGAAGCACTGGTAAGATTGATAGACAAAGAGAACCCTGAAAAACTCATTTCACCATTTCATTTTATGGATGTACTTAAAGGTACGAGCCAATACATCAAGATGAGTAAAATGGTCTTTAACCATGTATTTATGACCTTACTTAAATACCCTGAAGTGGAGCTATCTGTAAATGTCGATCTTGATGATTTAGACAATGATGACATGATGAAGCTCATTAAAGACAATCTAAGTAAACATCAAGAGGTTGCACATAGGTTAACTTTTGAAATTCTTGAAGAAAGTGAAGTGAAGGATTATGACAAAGTACAGTATCTCTTTCAGCAACTAAAGGCATTTGGTTCTAAAGTAGCACTTGATGACTTTGGCAGTGGGTATGCAAATTATAGCTATTTGATAAAACTTGAACTAGATATTTTAAAAATTGATGGAAGTCTCGTACGTGAACTTCAAAATCATCCCACTGAGGCTAAAATGGTCTTAAAATCTATCCAAGAATTGGCTGTAAAATTTAACTACCAACTTGTAGCAGAGTTTGTTTCACATGAAGATATTTATGATGCGGTGAAAGAATTAGATATAGAATTCTCACAAGGATATTATCTGGGTGAACCAAGGTCTATAGAAGCTTATATGGACAAAGACCAGTAAACACTTTCCTCCTTAAAACTATTTAGCTATAATTATTAACTTTGAAATAAATTATATAGGGTCGTATGATAGTGCTAAGTGCAGTTGAAAGAAAAATAGAACAATTTGTAGCAGACTTGAATGACAAGGAAATCACAGCGTTGTATGCGAAACTTCCTCATGGGAAGCGTTTACGCGCGAAGCTCATCCTAAAGATAGGAGGAGAGTCTCTTTCTGTTGTTAAAACAGCAGCAGTCGTAGAGATGATACATGCTGCTTCTTTACTCCATGATGACGTCATAGATGACGCGTACACAAGACGTGCTAAGCCTTCATTAAATGCTCTTTATGGCAATAAAACAGCCATAATGATGGGTGACATACTGTACTCCAAAGGGTTTTTAGAGCTAAGTTGCATCGATGCCCAGGTGGCAAAATGGTTTCGAACGCAGTAGTCCAACTCAGTCTTGGAGAACTTAAAGATGTCTCTCTTTCAAAACAGTTTAACCTAGACAAAGAAATCTACTTAGAGATGATATACCAAAAGACTGCCTCACTCATAGAAGCCAGTGCAGGTGTAGCTGCTTTACTCTCAGGTAAGCCTAAAGAAGTTTATATGCGTTACGGTAGAAACTTGGGCTTAGCCTTTCAGATGATAGATGACTTGTTAGACATCACGCAAGATGCTGCTACTTTAGGAAAGCCTGCTTTACATGATTTTGTAGAGGGGAAAACTACTTTGCCCTATATCTACTTGTATGAAGTTTTATCGGTAGAGGAGAAAGCAAAACTTCGTTCTATGCATACTAAGGTGTTAAAGGCGGAGGAGCAGGCGTGGATACTTTCACAGATGAAAGCTCATAAAATCATAGAAAAGTCGTACCTTGAAGCCAAAGCTCTCATAGATGAAGCCATAACTCTTATGGATGTGCAAGGTGAGACAGCACTGACCAGCATCGCTAAAGAGATGATAGAGAGGGACTTTTAATGTACTACCAAGTGATGAGTTTCTCACATAAAAGCTGTGAACAAGGGATGCGTGAGAAGTTAGCCTTCTCAAATGATGATGAAAAAATAGAGATGCTCAACCAGCTTGTGGCATTTGATTTTATACATGAATCGTTCATCATCTCTACTTGTAACCGTGTGGAGATAGTCCTTGCTACAAGTGATAACTTTTCAGCGTATCATTCTGTTTTGGGGTTAATGGCTCAAAAATCTAACTTAAATTTTTATGCACTCAAAGAGAGTGTAAAACGTTATGATGATGAAGAAGCGGTTCATCATATTTTTTCAGTGGTGGCATCTTTGGACTCGTTGGTCATAGGTGAGTCTCAGATAACAGGTCAGGTCAAAGAAGCATTTATGCTTTCACATCGTAATGAAACTGCGAATCGTAAGCTAAACCGTATCATCTCATATGCCATAAAATGTGCTGCTGAAGTGAGAAACGTTACAAATATCTCACAAAACCCTATCTCCATAGCTTCTGTAGCGGTGGCACAAGCGCATTATATTTTAGGTGATGATATGGTGGGGATGACAGCCATTGTTGTGGGTGCAGGGGAGATGGCTGTACTGGCAGCTAAACATTTGATACGTGCAGGTTGTGATGTTGTAATGCTTGGGCGTGATGTTGAAAAAGTACAAAGCGTAGTAGATACGTTAGGTGAAAATGCAAAAGCAGATCATTTAGAAAACTTGGGGAAATACCTAAATCGTTATAAGCTTCTTTTTTCAGCTACCTCTTCAAAAGAAGTTCTTATCACTAGAGAGAGCATAGAAAATGAGTCTGTTAACAGACTTTGGTTTGATATGGCGATACCACGTGACATAGAAGATATAGAACTAGATAAACTACAGCTATTTCGTATAGATGACTTGCGTAGCATCTCTCAAGACAACCATGCACTTAGAGAAGAACAGGCAGTTAGGGCTGCTGAAATAGTGGAGAAATATACAGAGGACTTTTATGCTTGGCTAAGAGCTTTGTCCATAGAGCCTATCATAAAGCAAATGCGGCAAAATGTTTCAGATGCGATAGACAAAGAGATGAAGCGTGCCATCAAGAAAGGTTTCATTACTGCTGATGCAGAAGAGAACACACGTAAAATGGCAGAACAGATGTTTAAACGATTTTTGCATGACCCTACACAAAACTTACGTCAATCTTCTGCAGAACATAAGAATATAAATTCTATAGAAGCCGTGAGGCAAATGTTTAATATCGATACAGAAAATATCGACTTTAAACAATACAAAAATGACCACCATACAAAAGGATACAACGCGTGAGATTTTCAAGATTATTACTTCCAACAAGCAAAGAGACCCCTAATGACGCTACATTAGCAAGTCATATCTACCTTATAAGAGCAGGACTTATACAGTCTGTAGGTGGTTCAGGGCTCTACAATTTTTTACCACTAGGGAAAAAAATACTTGATAGGGTTCGTTTAGTTGTAAAAGAAGAACTAGACAAGGTAGGGTGTCAAGAGACCAGCCTTTCTTTTGTGACACCCTTGTCACTTTGGGAAGAGAGTGGACGTGCAGAAGAGTATGGTAAAGAGCTTTTACGCTTTAAAGACCGTAAAGATAACGACTATTTACTTAGCCCTACGAACGAAGAAGCTATGGTAAACTTGGTGCGTCAAACAGTAAAATCTTACAAACAACTTCCTCTTAACCTGTACCAAATTAACCTCAAGTTCCGTGATGAGATAAGACCTCGATTTGGACTTATGCGTGGGCGTGAATTTTTGATGAAAGATGCTTATAGTTTTCATGCAAGTCATGAAGACATGCAAAGAGAGTTTGCTCTCATGGAAGAGACATATAAAAAGATCTTTACCCGTTTAGGTCTGAACTTTAGAGTTGTACAAGCTGACTCAGGACAGATAGGTGGTGAGGGCTCTAAAGAATTCATGATACTTGCTGACTCTGGGGAAGATGACATCATCGTATGTGATGCCTGTGACTATGGTGCGAACGTAGAGGTGGCTGCTGATGCAAAAACTGGAGACACGTGTGCATGTGGGGCAACACTGCGTTTAACCAAAGGTATAGAAGCAGGGCATATCTTTCAGCTTGGTACGAAATACTCCGAAGCTTTAAATGCTACTTTTTTAAATGAAGAAGGTAAGGCACAGGCTTATGAGATGGGGACTTATGGTATAGGTGTAAGTAGGTTGCTTGCAGGTATCATCGAACAAAATCATGATGATAAAGGGTGTATTTGGACTAAAGCGTCTGCGCCGTTTGATTTACAGATCATTATCTCAAATATTAAAGATGAAGCACAGATAGCATTGGGTGAAAAACTTTATGAGACATGTAAAGCAAAAGGTTTAGATGTACTTCTTGATGACAGAAAAGAGAGATTTGGCCCTAAGATCAAAGACTTTGAACTTTTAGGTGTCCCGCATGCAGTTGTGATAGGTAAAAAACTTTCAGATGGCATGGTAGAGTTTGTGACTCGTCGAGGACTTGAAAAAGAAGAAGTCTCTGCTGAAAACATTGCAGATGTAGTGATACAGAAGGTTTAAGTTTGATAGTACTACTGATGATCCCTTTTATGCTTCTAGAACTGTACTTATCTCTTAAGGTAGGAGAAAACATAGGGTTTTTAGGTTCAGTGGTGTGGATCATACTTAGCTTTTTGTTGGGCATGACACTGCTTCAAAGGTCATCACAAACCATGATGGGTAATGTGAATGCGATGAGACAGGGGAAACTAGATATAAAAAAGTTCCAAAATGTCAGTATGGCTTACCTTGTAGCTGCTGTCTTACTCATCATTCCTGGGGTGTTGAGTGATTTTTTAGGACTTTGTGCTTTAGTTTACACAGTCTATTTACAATTTGTTGTTAAAATAACTCCAGAACAAAAAAATAACAACTTTAAAAACAAAGGAGATGACAATGTCATTGATGTCGAAATTATTGAGTAGTGCAGTTATCGCAACTGTTGCATTGAGTGCAAATGCACAGCCAGATAACCAAACATTGGTTAAATATGTAAAAAAAGCAGTGGTGAAAAACCCACAAGTCACCGTCAAAGGCGTGACAGTCATAGAGTCTAAAACACATAAAGACTTACCAGGTTGGAATATACTACTTACGACTATGGACTTAGAGTATCAGAAAAAAGAGATACATGCCCCTGAGATGATGTTTATAAAAGATGGTCTTGTCACAGGAAACCTCATAGACTTAAAAACTGGAAATAATTACAGAGACAACATCAAACCTACAGTACCAGCATCATATTATGATGACGCACACTTGCTTTTTGGTAACAAAGATGCTAAACATAAGGTGCTCATCTTCTCTGATCCTCAGTGTCCTTTCTGTCAAGAAGTAGTACCTGCGATCTTCACCGCAGCAAAAGAAAACCCTACACAAATGGCAGTTTATTATTATCATTTACCACTTTTACGTATACATCCTGTGTCTGACATCTTAACACGTGTGATGCATGTGGCACAGCATGAAGGTAAAATGGACATGGTTGAAAAGCTATATTCACTGAAGATCAAACCACAAGAGACTGATATGACTAAGATACTTGCAGCCGTACAAGCACATGCAGGATACTCTGTTTCTGCAGCTAAAGTAGATGCAAAAGAAGTCAAAGCTGCACTCAAAGCAGATGCTGATGCAGCTGGTAAGATGATGGTCTCAGGGACACCTACTATCTATATAGACGGAGAGTGGGATAAAATGCGTGATGGGTACAAGAAGCTTATAAAATAAGCTCCTGCGGGAAACGTTCATAAAAAAATAGCAAATAGTTTAGGAAGTATTTTTGGAAAGATTAATCATCGCTACNAGAGCCAGTAANCTGGCTCTTTGGCAGGCATACCACGTTAAAGCACGTATAGAGAGCTCATTCCCTCATATCACTGTAGANCTCAATGAGATCACCTCTAAGGGTGACAAGATACTGGATAAACCTTTGGCACTCATAGGTGGTAAAGGGCATTTCACCAAAGAACTTGAAGATGAAATGCTTGCTGGCAATGCACATTTGGCAGTACATTCACTTAAAGATGTACCAACCTACATTCCCGAAGGCTTAGAACTTTGTGCCATCACGACACGTCAAGACCAAAGTGATGTACTACTTTCCCATACCTACAAAAGTTTAGATGAGCTTCCTAAAGGTGCTACAGTAGGTACCACAAGTCTTAGACGCCGTATGCAACTACTAGAACGCCGCCCAGACCTCAAAGTAAAAGAATTAAGAGGCAATGTTAACACAAGGCTAAGAAAGCTCAAAGAGGGGCAGTATGATGCCATTATATTGGCATACATCGGTCTTCATAGACTTGACTTACTCAAAGACATCCCTTATGTTGAAAAACTTGACTTTTTCATCCCGCCTATGGGACAAGCTGCCCTTGGCATAGAGATAGTAAGCAGTGATGATAAAGTGCGCGAGATAGCCATGAGCTTAAATGATGAAAATTCGTTTATCTGTACCAAACTAGAACGAGACTTTGTCTCTGCCATAGGTGCAGGGTGCTCTGCACCAGTTGCAGTGAATGCTATTACCTCAGATGACGATATCACTATCAAAGCGATGCTAGGCTACCCTGATGGCACACACATCATGCATAAAGAGCTTACTTCGAAAGTAAATGAATGTCAAACACTAGGTTTAGAGTTAGCCGAATTCATGATAGCTGATGGGGCATTAGATATCTTAGAAAAAGCAGAAGCAATAGCATTTAAGGATGAGATGCCTGAAAGGCTATAAAGCGACAAGTCGCGTGAGCTTTACGCTGAGTAAAACATAGCGTTAGCGAGTAAAGAGGGCTTTGCCCAGTTTACGTCCTATGATGTAAGAGATGCCTGAAAGGCTATAGTCTTATAGGTTAGAACAACATCTTTACAAAAGAAGCAGCACTATCGGAGAATACCTCTTTGGCAGTGTTTCCCAGAGGTATGGCATTGACTACCTTGTCAATATTTTCTTTATTTTTCTTTCCTATCAAGGACTTCACTGTATGGTTGACTTGATATTCAAGCGCTTCTTTTACATTGAGATCGACTTTTGGATTATCGTATGCACCATTGACATTTCCTGAGAAAGCTTTTTCCTGCAGCATAAAATCAAAGTACGTATTGATAGTATTGTTATGTGTGTTGATGATGGCATTGGTAAGGTAGGCATGCCTATTACCTTCTCCTAGCTTTACTTCAGCACTAAATATACCATCATGGTAACCTGCATCTAATTTGGCATCTTTAAAGGTTTCTTTTGTCATATTTACACGTGATTTTTTATAGATGTTTTTAGTAAATTTGGATTGAAGCAGTTTTGCATTTTTAAGTTTTGTGTTGACAATAAGTGTTTTTTTGATGAAGTTGTAGAAGATGTTTCCTGAAGTACTTGCATTCAATATGGGTTCATAAGGAAAGATGCTGATGAATGATTTAAAAGAAACATTATGGAGTCCAAGAATTAATCCATTTTTCTCAAAGAAATAGTCCAGTACCCCTCCATAGGTTTTTGATACACCAGTAATACTTAGATGCTTATCATAGAGTATCTCTCCTGTAGCGTTAAACTCTCCTAGATATTTATAGCCTAAAAGTGTTTCTAAGTCTGCTAAGTCTTTGACGTCTAACGTATAAGAAGCTTTGGCTAGTTTTTTCTCTTGGTCATAAGTACCTTCTGACACTTTTAATGAAAGAGAAGGCGAATCAATATCTGTACTAAAACGATGTTGCATATTGTCAATAGTGACTTTTGTATGTAGATGCAATGGGATGCCTGAGAAGTTGTTGTCCGTCACATCGTAAGTAAAGGTACCTTGTTTATCTGTTTCATTCATAAAAGCAACGTTGACATATACATCAGCTTTTCCATTTATAAGCGTTTCTTGTCCCATCAGTTTAAATAATTTATGAGAACTGATACCTTTCATGGACATGACCATATTTTCAATGCTATCGGTACGTTTTGTGGTCTCATACACAATAGTGCCGTCTAAAATACTGCCATGACCTGTCACATACATGTTGTTGTATTGACCCGATACATGTCCGACTATGTGTAAGTCATCATGTATATGGGCACTATCATACGAGATTCTATCGCTTGTAAAAGTATAGTCTAGTTCAAGTGTAGTGAACCCAACTTTCCCTACAGTAACAAGGTTGGCTCTATGCTCCACATTCATTGTGGCTATGATATTTGGAAAGTTTTGCATATCAATAGATTGGACTTTCACATTCAAGTCTGTTTTTTGACTAAAAGTATGACTTAAAAAATCATACAGGTGTGTATTGCCAGAAGGTGTAAAAATGAGGTAGCTTAAGCCTAGAGAAAGTAGGAGTATAAGGTAAAAAAAAGATTTTACTATTTGTATCATATTTATGTGTTACACCTTCTGTGAGCTAGTTTGCATCATAGCATACAAATAACAATGTAAGGTTAAAAAAACATATCCATAAAGCCACCACCCATATCGGTAGCCATATCTTTCGCGGTACCACCCATAGGCATGCTTTCCATCAGTTTTCTGTTTCCTTTTCCCATATAGGTATCCAACTGTTTATTCATTTGGTATTTGAGTAGTTTTTGCATATCAAGATTGATTTTAGGGTTGTCAATTAAGCCATATATTTTACCTGTAAATTCTTGTTTTTGCATCTTTATGTCGAAGAGTGCATTGACGGTTTTTCTTCTATTATCTACTAAAATATTATTAAGTGTAAAGTGCGATGTGTCACTTTTGAGCTTTATATTACCTTCTAAAATATTGTTTTGATATCGTGCATCCAGTGTACTGTTAGAGAAGGTCTCTTTGAGCATATTGACACCTGATTTTTCATACACGGTATGAACTAGTTCAGTCTGCTCAAATTTGGCATTTTTAAGCTTTGTAGAGACTAGCAGAAGTTTGTTTTTATAGTCATAATTAATGTTCCCTATGGTTGTCGCATCAAGTAAAGGATCTTGTATAAATAACCTCAATATACGCTTTAAAGAACTACCTTCTAGATCCATATAGAGGACATCATCTTTGTAAAGAAAGTCTATCATCCCACCAAATGTTTTTGTAAGTCCTCGTATCTTTAAGTTTTTTTGATAGCTTACATTACCCATGGCAAAAAATGAACCAAGGTATTTTTCTCCCAGTATCTTTTCAAGTTGGGTGAGGTCTTTACTGTCAACTGTGAAAAATGCACTGGTCATGTCCTCCTTTGGGTTTCGGATACCTTTACTTAGATCTATGTTAGTATCGCCTAACTGGATGTTTGCCTTAAAGTGTTGTATATCTTCGTTTATATTGGCCTGAGCTTGTAGTTTGAGGGGAAGTGATTCATATCTGGACTTTGTAAGGTTGTAGTCTATTTTTCCATTGTATGTCTCTTTACTAAGGTGTGAAAAGTTTGCTTTTATATCTGCTTTTCCAGAGGGGAGTGTAGGAAAACCAAGAAGTGTAGAAAGTTTTAGCGCATGTATATTTTTCATACGTAATTTCACATCTTCAAATCTTTCTTTTACCTTGACGCCCTGATAGCTTACATTACCATCTAAAGCGGTTCCTTTCCCTATGATACGAAGACGCGTAAGCGGTCCATTGATATGCCCCTGTATACTAACATTGTCTTCTATGGTACAGACATGACTTGGACACCTTTGTGTTTGAAGTGTATAGCCCATGTTTGCGAATTCTTCATTGATCAAGCCATCAAGTTGTACCGCATAGAACTTTTCAGCTATACCATGGAATTTTAGATAGAGCTCTTTAGTGATGTACTGATCAAGCCTTGCATAGACTTTACCTTCTAAGAAATGTTTCGGGGTCTTCAAATCCATATAGGTATCTAAAATCTTCTTTTCTGAGTCAAACTGCGTATCTTTCAAGATGAGATGATGTTTGTCATTTGCCAGTATGATCTCAGAAGAGAAGACTTTGTCTTTTAGTGAGGCTTCTACACTACTTTGTGTAAAAGTTTCAGTAGCGATATCATAATCAAACCTTTTCAAGATCGTTTCACTAAGGTTAGAAGGCAATATTTTTGTATTTGTCAGTATAAGTTTACTCTGCATCTCTCTTTTTTTAACATCATAAAGTATCTCACCTGATGTGTTGGCTTCCATCAAAGGTGTGGTAGACATCCGCTTGACCAAAGAGCTAAAAGGGATATCTGAGAGGTTAACCTTGAGCAAGGTATTGTTGTAGTCAAAGGCGAGTATCCCATCTAAACTTTCAGAGATTCCTGTGAGTTTGAGATGCTTATGATGTATGATGGTTCCAGTGGCATTAAACTCACCTATATATTTTCCCCCTAACTCGTTCTCAAAAGCAGACAAGTCTGAGACATCCAGTGAAAAAAGAGCTTGGGCTCGTTTTTCTTCTTCGTTGTAGGTACCTTCTGTAAGTTTGAGAGAAAGTTCAGAGGTATTTGCATCTATAGTAAAGATATGTTTTTCATCTTCTACAGCAACATTGATGTGTAAGTCTGTGATATGTTCATGAAAATCTTGGTCTGTTACTTTGTAGTTGATCGTACCTTTCTTGGTTTTTTTATAGATATAGTCAAAATGCAAATCAGCGTTGGCTTTACCATTAAAAACGGCTTTCTGGTCAAGGAGTTTTAAGAGTTTCGTAGAGTTGATGTCTTGCAGTACCAAATTGACATCTTTAAATACTTTGTTGTCTTTGATGAGGGCATAACTGACGTTTCCATCAAGTATTTTTCCCTCTCCTGTTAGGACAGTATAGCGTCGTTTTCCCTTGAGACTACCTTTGATATCCAAGGTACTTTTCACGCGTGATAGGTCGTTTTGTAAGGTATCACTTTTAATCGTGTATTGCATGTCAAACTCACGTGTAGAAAAAAGATTAGATATATGGCCATGTAGATGGACAGCATATTTGTCTTCTACTAAGATATCCCCTTTGATGTAGGGGTATTGCTTTAAGTTTATGGAAAGAATGTCTACATCAAGTTTGGCTTTATTACTTGCAGCGTATGAGATGAGCCTATAGAAGTTTTTTTGACCGTGATCTGTATATAAGAAATAAAAAAATATCAAAGTGATTATAATGACAAAATCAATCGTATATTTTTTTAGCATAGACATATAGTGGTCACCTTTTGTTCTTTTATATATCATATCATAATCATCTAGTGTAAATTACTTTAAAGATATAATATTTTAGTAAATATGAGGATAATAAATGCAAGATGTAGTGCAATGGCTAAAAGAAAATGGTGATTTAAAGATAATAGATACTCCCTTAGATGTGGAACTTGAGATTCCGCATGTAGCGTATGTGGAAGTAAAAACAGATGACTCTCGTCCCATTCTTTTTACAAAACCTATCAACAAAGCTAAAGGCATAGAATATGACATGCCTGTCCTCATGAACATCTTTGCAAACAAAGCACTTACTGAAAAGATATTTGGTAAACATCCTGATGAGGTAGCTGAGGGTATCGATGAACTGTTAAAGCTGAAACCACCTAAAGGACTCAAGGCTAAATTAGCGATGATCCCTAAACTTTTTTCACTTAAAAACGTATTTCCCAAACGTCTAAAGTTTACAGGAGAGTGTCAAGAAGTCATCATCCCCAAAGAGGAAGTAGACTTAGACAAGCTCCCTATACTTAAAACTTGGGAAGAAGATGGTGGCGCGTTCATTACTATGGGACAAGTCTATACTCAGAGTTTAGATGGGCAGATGCAAAACCTTGGGATGTACAGACTACAACAGTACGATAAAAACCGTCTAGGGATGCACTGGCAGATACATAAAGATGCTTCACACTTCTTTGACCAGTACCAAAAAGCAGGGTTAAAGATGCCTGTGACGGTAGCCATAGGAGGAGATCCACTGTA
>JGI24023J19991_10002463_pt1 | contig 13485 bp, 10 predicted proteins | sample Cruoilmetagenom1_FD_19991 | JGI IMG/M metagenome (IMG submission 19991)
CTATATGCAGTTTGAAGGAGGTATTAGCAAAATGCTAAAAGACAGTAAATCTTTTTTTAGAACCTCACAAAGTAATTTTGCTGAGTTTTTTGAAAACCCAGATTATCAAAGCAATACAGCAAAATTTAGTGCCTTAAATTGGCGACAAAGCATACATCCTAAACTAGATTTTACAGTTTATGGCTTGTTTTCTGATAACTTAACGAAAACTAAAGAAATTAATAACAACCAATATATAAATGATAATGTAGTTTACCTTAACGAAAATCGTGACAACACACAACGTAATACCAAAAGTTATGGTATGGGTAAAATAGCATTAGAATATAATCCCAATTCAAAAGAATCTTTTGAATACAACCTATTTTCAAAATTTAGTAGCTTAGATTTTACAGAAAACACACAAACATTTTCTGCCTTAAATGACAATTTTATTACCCAACAAAAAGTAGGAGACAATCTAAACATAAAGCAAGATTTTGAATGGCATAAAAAGTTGTCTAAAAAACACACTACTTCTTTAGCACTAACCCATGAGTATAAGAACGATCAGCCCAATACCCAATGGTTGACCAATGAACCTATTTTACAAGGTTTAGTCCCAATTATTGAAACCGATGAATACCAAATAAACCAAATTAAAACAAACAAAACACATCAATTAAGTGGTTTGTTTAAGCATTATTGGGTCGTTAATAACCTCAATCATATTTATACTAGTGTAGGAAATCAATATCTCAATCAAAATTTTAGTACAGACGATTTCCAAAGACTTGATGATGGTACAACAAACAACTTTAGTATCGCTAATTTTGGGAATACTATTCATTTTAGACTAAATGATTTTTATGTAGGTATTCAATATAAATTCAAAAAGGGAAAAACTACTTTTAAATCAGGTTTATTTGAACATTTTTATAGTTGGCAATCGCAACAAGATATATCCAACACACATAATAAGGCAATTCTATTACCCGAATTAGATATAAAACATGAATTTAAGAAATCAGAAAAGATTACTCTAAAATATCAACTGAAAACTACTTTTACAGATGCTACAAAATATGCTAATCGGTTTTATCTACTCAATTTTAATAGTTTGATGAAAGGAAACCCCGAATTAGAAAATGAATTAGCACATTCGGCGAGTATACGTTACTATAAGTTTAGTATGTATAAAGATATTATTATAAATAGTAGATTAAGTTTTAATAAAAAGGTCACCAGTATCCGAAATGAATATCAGTTACAAGGCATTGACCAATACTTAATTCCTGTAATGACATCTAACCCAGAAACGAACTGGAATTTTAACTTAAACGTGCGAAAAGGCATTAATGATTTTTATATAAAAGTAAAATCTAATTTATCTCTTGCTGCGTATCAACAAACCATTAATGAGAATTTAGTAAAAACGCAATCAGTCGGTCAAAATTATGGTCTAACTCTAGGTACTACATTTGATAAATATCCTAACATAGATATTGGTTTTGACAAAAGAATAAGCAATTATACTTCAAATACGTCTAGTTCAAAATACACGACAAACGAACCTTTTGCCGAGTTGAGTTATGATTTTCTAAAAGGATTTATCTTAAAAGCTGATTATAGAAAAACGACTTTCATGAATGATACGCAAACAATAGCTACTTACAAATTTGCCAACGCTTCACTTTTTTATCAAAAAGAGGATAGTCCTTTTGGTTTTGAGATTAATGCCACAAACTTATTAGATGTTACGCATAAAAAAAGCAGTAGTTTTAGCAGTTTTTTAATTTCAGAAAATCAGACTTTTGTGATGCCAAGAATTGTAGTTTTTAAATTGAGTTATAAATTATAAACTAGATTTTCACAAACTCTACTGCCAACTTAGAAGCCAAAATCACATTATTTTTAACCAAAGCAATATTTGATTCTAAACTCTTTCCTTGAGTCAACTCTTTAACTTTGGCTAATAAAAACGGTGTGCTTTCTTTACCTTTTATACTCAATTTGTTTTGTTCAACAATTGCTTGGTCAATTGCCTTTGTCATTACATCAAAATCCATTGAACTAGCTTCTGGAATAGGATTGGCAATTACAACACCACCTTTAAGACCAAGATTCCATTTTGCTTTTAATAGATTTGCAATTTCTTGTGGGCTTTGCATNTTGTAATCTACTTTAAATCCACTTTTTTGGGTATAAAATGCGGGTAGTTCATCAGTTTGATAGCCTAAAACAGGAACGCCCAATGTTTCTAAGTATTCTAAAGTTAAACCCAAATCTAAAATAGCTTTTATCCCAGCACAAACCACAGCGACATTAGTGTTAGCTAATTCTTGTAAATCTGCTGAAATATCAAAAGTTTCTGATGCTCCTCTATGAACACCACCAATTCCACCAGTTGCAAAAATGGAAATTCCTGCTTTTTCTGCAGCGATCATTGTCGTTGCTACGGTTGTGGCACCTGTTAATTTATTTGCTAAAACATAGGCAATATCTCTACGGCTTGTTTTAATAACTTTAGTGCCTTCTTTAGCTAGAAAAGTAATCTCCTCTTTAGTTAAGCCTACTTTAATTTTACCCTTAATTAAAGCAATGGTCGCAGGTATTGCTCCATTTTTTCGAACTTCCTCTTCCAACATCAATGCCGTCTCTAAATTCTTAGGATAAGGCATGCCATGTGAGATGATTGTCGATTCTAAAGCGACTACTGCTTGATTAGTATCTAATGCTTTTTGCACTTCAGGATGTATGTCTAGATAGTTGTTCATGTTCGAGTTAAGAGTTTTTAAAGTTAAAAGTTAAAAGTTAAATGTTGAAAGTTTGTAAAGTTGATGAAATGAACCAATTTTGCCAATTGCTTATTGCCTATTAACAACAGCCTCTAAATTCTCCACATTCATTTCAGTAGAAACGGCTCCGTTAAACTGAACATTTAAGCTTGCACTTGCCATACCATATAATGCCATTTTGTGAATATCCATTCCTAAAGCATCGGCATAAACAATTCCAGAAACAAAAGAATCACCAGCACCAATGGTGTTGATGATATTTGAAAGAATGGGTCCTCTTTGAGAAACAATCGTTTGATTGCCATAAATGACACCCTCTTTTCCTGTTGTAATAAATACATTTTTGACGCCTAGATCCACAAAATAGCGCACAAGTTTTTCTTTGCTTGCTTCATCTGTAGGATGGATACCAGATAACATTTGTGCTTCTAATAAATTTGTTTTTAAGATGTACAATTGTGGAATTATTGCGGAAGCACGTAAAGCTTTTTTACCAGATACTGTATCGAGTACAAATTTTGTATGGGGTATTTCTTGCACCACCAATTCAAGTATTTCTGTAGGGAAATTTGTTTCGATGACCGTATAATCAGCAGGTTTGGTCGTTGCAATTTTAGATTTTAATGAACCCGACTGGATGTTTTTATAAATATCCATTGCTGAAATACCTAAAGCTAAATCATTATGTGCATCCATTATGGCTAAAAATGTAGCAGTAGAGGCATTTTTAAGAAAAAGACTATCATCAATTTTAATACCCAATTCCTTACATGATTTAAAAAGATATTCACTCAACGGATCGTCACCAAAAACGCTAATAAGATTCATCGCAAAACCCAAACGATGTAAATTTTCGGCAATATTACGTCCTACGCCACCAGGAGATGTAAGTGTGTAGCCAATATTAGCATCTCCATAAATTAATTTTTGTTCTGTAAAACCTGTAATGTCAACGTTTGAGGCACCAAATACAGTAATTGTTTTGTTTTGAATCAAAGCTTCTAAATTTTTGATAAATTTACAAGATATTCAGATGTTAATCCGATCAAATGCAAAAATTCCAAAAAATTTTTAAAGTTGCCCATCCAATCATTGGGATGATTCATATTCAAGCACTTCCTGGCACGCCAAATTATCAAGATAATTGTGGTTTTATTTTGAATGAAGCACTCAAAGAAGGCCGACTTTATAAAAATACAGGTATTGATGCTTTGATGATTGAGAATATGCATGATGTGCCCTATCAAAAAAATACAGTTGGTCCAGAAATTACGAGCATGATGACGCTTGTAGCGAATGCGATTAAAAAAGAGACAAGGCTACCGATGGGTATTCAGATTTTAGCAGGAGCCAATAAAGAAGCTTTGGCAGTGGCAAAAACGGCTCAGTTAGATTTTATTCGTGCCGAAGGCTTTGTCTTTGGTCATGTTGCAGATGAAGGTTATATCGATAGTCAAGCTGCAGACTTGCTTCGGTATAGAAAACAAATTGATGCGGAACATATAGCCGTGTTTACTGACATCAAGAAAAAACACAGCTCGCATGCCCTTACGGCAGATGTCACTATTACGGAAACCGCTCATGCAGCCGAATTTTTTTTATCAGATGGATTGATCCTTACTGGAAAACAAACGGGTGCTGAAGCAGATTCTAATGAAATAGAATCTGTAAAAAAAACCACTAAACTGCCGGTGCTTATTGGTTCGGGTGTTACTTTAGAAAATGTGCGAGAATATCTAGCTATATCTGATGCATTAATTGTCGGATCTTACTTTAAAAAAGAAGGTTTTTGGAAAAACGAATTAGAGCCCAAAAGAATTGAAAAATTTATGGAAAAAGTAAATCAGTTTAGATAATTCCTTTTTTGTATTTTTGCTCTACCAAAGAGGTTTATAACTATTCATTAATGCTTGGCGTCTTTGCGCCTCGCGATAAACAGTAGATAAAGTATATGAAAATCGAAGTATCAAACGGAGAAATAGCGGACAAACTCACTATTATTGAGATTAAGTTGAAACATATTCAAGATCCTGATAAACGTAAAAATTTACAAAATGAATATGAAGTTTTAGATGCCGCCGTAGCTAAAATCATCAAAAAAGACCACAAATTATACCAAGATTTATTGAAAATAAACCAAGAATTGTGGGATATTGAAGATACCTGTCGTGATTTAGAACGTGCTAAAGATTTTGGAGAAGAATTCATTAAAACTACCCGTTCAGTTTATTTTACCAATGACAGACGTTCTGAGGTTAAAAAACAAATAAATGAGTTGACAGGATCTAATTTAGTAGAAGAGAAGTCGTATCAAAAGTATGATTAAGCCCATCAATTTGAGTAGAGTAAAGTAAAGAATCTTTCCACTATTTTTTAATTAAACTTAGCGCTTTTGCGCCTTAGCGGTGAAAACCACAAAAAACATTCTAGTAATAAGATTCTCAGCCATGGGTGATGTTGTCTTGACAGTTCCTGTAATTCAAAATTTGCTAAAAAAATATCCTGATACGCAAATCACATTATTGACAAATTCCTTTTTTCATCCTTTTTTTGATGGAATTCCCAACTTAACTTTGTACCCTGTTGATTTAAAAGGAAAGCATAAGGGTTTTTTAGGCTTGTCAAAATTGGTTAAAGAACTGAATCATAATCAGAAATTTGATGTAGTTATTGACTTACATTCCGTAATTCGAACATGGGTTATCGGCTTTTTGTTTAAACTAAGAGGAATTCCTATTTATAGAATTGATAAGGGTCGAGCCGATAAAAAAGCTTTTGTTCAAAATAAGATTCGCAAAGCATTACCACATTCAACAGAACGTTATCAAACTGTATTTAAAAAAGCGGGTTTTGATTTTACTTTAGAAAAGAGCCTTATACATCCTAATAATAAGATTGATTTTGATGTTCATGAACATATAAATCCTAAAGAAATCAATATAGGAATTGCGCCCTTTGCTGCTCATCAAAGTAAACAATGGGGAATGGATAAAGTCAGTGCATTTATCGAGCAGATTAATAAAAAATACAAAGCAATGTTTTATCTATTTGGAGGTGGAAAAAGTGAGGTAGATCAACTTAATACATTAGCTGAAACCTATGATAATGTAACTAATCTAGCCGGTCGTTTTACATTAACTCAAGAATTGCATTTAATTCAAAACCTGAGTGTTTTAGTTGCAATGGATTCTGGCAATATGCATATTGCTACTTTATTAGGGATTCCCGTTATATCCGTTTGGGGTGGCACACATCCTGATATCGGTTTTAGTGCTTTGTATCAACCAGTAGAAAATAGCATTCAAATCTCAACAGATCTTTTGCCTTGTCGTCCTTGTTCGGTATTTGGGACAAATGAGTGTTCCCTTAAAGAAAAGCCTTTTGCTTGTATGAGGCAAATTGAGCCTGAAATGCTGATTCAACGATTATTTAAATTAAAAATAGTACAATAATTTCTATATTTTGCTAAACTCAATTCTTAGATTTTAAAACCATCCTTATAGGCAGTTATTAAGGTTTTTTAGCAAACTTTTTTTATAATATGTTTATTAAATTTTAGTTTGGAGAGTATGAAAATTTATATATATTTGTAACCATTGTATAATGTTGTGTAATATGGTTATTAAAGATTATTATTCGCTTTCAGAGACTTCTGAAATATTAGGAAAAAGCAAAGAAACTCTTAGAAGATGGGATAGAAGTGGTAAGCTTCTTGCAGTTCGTGAGCCGATGAGCAATTATAGAGTTTATAAAAAAGAGCAAATAAATTCTTTGTTAGAGTTGTTTTCAAATAGCATTGATGATAAAGTAGATAATGCTGTTATCCCAAAAAAGGAATACAAAGTTTTAGAACTCTTTGCTGGTGCAGGAGGATTAGCAATTGGTTTGGAAAAAGCAGGAATTAAGTGTGCTGCTCTAAACGAAATCGATAAATGGGCTTGTCAAACCTTAAGAGAAAATAGACCGAATTGGAATGTACTTGAAGGTGATATTAAATCTTTTAGTTTTAAGGAATACAAAAATAAGGTAGAAGTTGTAACGGGTGGTTTTCCATGTCAAGCATTTAGTTATGCAGGAAAAAAATTGGGTCTAGAAGATGCAAGAGGAACTTTGTTTTATGATTTTGCACGAGTAGTAAAAGAGGTTAAACCTCCTATTTGTATTGGAGAGAATGTTAAAGGATTACTTTCACACGAAAAAGGACAAACATTAAAAGGGATGATTTCTATTTTAGATGAAATCGGTTATAATGTTGTACCTGTAAAAGTATTAAAAGCGATTAATTATAGAGTTCCTCAAAAAAGAGAACGATTAATTTTGGTCGGAATAAGAAAAGATATTGATGTCGATTATGAATATCCCAAGCCACATCATAAAATTTATAACCTTTCAGACGCTTTAAAAAAAGGAGAATTGTATTCCACCAATGTTCCTAAATCTGAAGGGTCAAACTATCCTGAACATAAAAAAGATGTATTGGACTTAATTCCACCTAAAGGATATTGGAGGGATTTACCCTTAGATATCCAAAAATCTTATATGGGTAAAAGTTTTTATTTAGGTGGCGGAAAGACAGGAATGGCAAGGCGTATCGGTTGGGATGAACCAAGTTTGACTTTAACATGTAGTCCTGCTCAAAAACAAACTGAACGCTGTCACCCAGATGAAACACGCCCATTTACAGTTCGTGAATATGCAAGAATTCAGACTTTTCCTGACGAATGGAAGTTTATAGGTTCTGTTTCACAACAATATAAGCAAATAGGTAATGCTGTGCCTTGTAACCTTGGGCAAGAAATTGGCTATTCAATTGTTAAATTTTTGAATGAATATTATTCGAAATCAAATAAGTCTGAAGCTTCAATATCTTTAGCTAAAGCCATATAACCTTTTTTAAAAAAACTTTCTGTGTCAAAATTCAGAATCATTTGATCCAAATTTGCTACTAATTTGGCATAAAAATTTGAAAAACCAGTTATTCTGTGCCAAAAATCCTTACCAATAATTACTGGAAATTGTTGATCAATTTTTTTATAATGTTGACTTAATTGAGTTTCATCTCCATATAATACACCTAAAATCAAGTCGGAATTATTTAAACTCATCGAATTTGTACGTGCTAAATTGGTTACTGTAGTAAATTTTTTTAGCAGAGGATTAACATCCTCTGAGTTTATGGTGTTAGGCCCAGATTTAAGTTGGCACCATTTTTTTCGCCCATCTATTTTATCGACAAACTCAATATCCATTCCTTGAATTAAAGAGCCTTGGGCTAGATTTAGATCAACGAACATATTTTGAATTCTTGTTCCGAAAGAAGTGTTTATCGAGGTTCCTAATACCCTAGGGTAATATAATGCTTTAGCTATGCCAATTGGTGTGAAATCATNTTCAAGAATTTTAGATAGATATTTAACAAGTATAGGATTTACCTTGTAAGAATCAAGTNTTGAATTTTTAATTAAAGAATTTGATTTATGAGTTACGAAAATCTTTTNTTCAAAATAATCTGTTATTATCTTTAGCAATTCAGTTTCTTTCATTTCACAAATATAGCTATTTAGATTTCAATACTTAACCTAATTTTTTTGTTCCATCTGTTTACCAACCTCAACAACCCTATCTAAAATAAGCTTCACTTGTTTTTTAGTCATCTCAGGGTCTAAAATAACACAACGTAAATAAGTGGCTTTATTTAAAGTTGCATAGTTAAAGATGATTTTCCCTTCCTTAAATATTTGATTACGAATTTGTTTATTGAGAGCATCCGATTCTACTAATGATTTGTCTTTAGAAACATATCTAAAACATACAATTGTAGAGTGAGGTGTGTTAAACAGTTCTAAACTTGGATCATTTTCAATCAGGTTAGCCATTAATAAAGAGGTGTCACGAAGGTTTTCCACATGTTTAGAGAACCCAATATCTCCTTGATACTTCCAGCTTAACCATAGCTTAAAAGCATCGGGACGTCGACCACCACGCAATGATTTTTTACCCAAATCAAAGTCCTCTGTCTCCTCATGAAACAAATAGCCTGCGTCAACATTAAAAGCCTTATTGAGCTGTCCTTTTTCTTTTGTTAAAAAAGAGGAAGTCGATAAAGACATTCCCATAATTTTATGAAAATTCCATCCGACAGAATCGGCATTTTCTATACCTTTAAGTCTGTTTTTTTCTCTTTCAGAAAACAGTAATGAACCTCCATAGGCAGCATCAACATGATACCACATTTGATGTTCTTTTGCTATTTGGGCTAAGCTTCCTAAATCATCATAAGAGCCAGAGATTGTAGTGCCAGCAATACCGACTAGTAATAAAGGTACACGACCTTCTTTTTTAGCTTGTATAATGGCTTTTTTTAGTGCTTCTACATTGATAGTAGCATCTTTATTTGATTTTACTTTTATCAAAGAATCGAGTCCAAATCCTAAAAAATTTACGCCTTTTGTAAAAGAATAATGAGCTTGTTCAGATACAAAAATGGCAAAGGGTTTTTCATTAAATAAACCTTGTTGCTTTATTTGCTCTTGATAGTTTTGTCGTGCTAAAAAGAGCGCATTCATATTAGACATACTGCCACCAGCTGTAAAAACGCCATCACCATTGCCTATTCCCCAAATTTTTTCACCGAGGTTTTCAACTACTTTTTTTTCGATCAAACTAAACACAGGCGCAACTTCATAGGTGTACATTGACGTGTTTAAAAGGGCAATCAAAATGTCTGCTAAATATGAGATTGCTTGTGTTTTTCCAAACATTTGATTCATAAACAGCGGATGATTCGTCACCACACTATGATCGATAATTTGATTGATTAGCTCAATCATCTCTTGGTTACTCAACCCCTTAGAAGTGGTCGCTAAGGCCAGCTTTTTTTGTAAACTAAGTGGGTCTAAATCTTTTCGTAATTGTTTTGAATCAACTGTTTTTTCTAAAATGCTTTTTTGTGCAAAATCTAAAACTTCTTGTACTAGGATGTCAAAATGTTTATTCATAGTTGAAAATTAGAGTCACAAACTTACTAAACTATACTGAATTGTATCGTTACAAAAATCATCTAAAATATCAGAATATTCATTTGGGTCAAAATTAAATCTACACTAGATTGGTTTCATTCTAGACTTACTTAGATGTCATAGGAGAAAAGCAGTACTCTTTACAAGTTAAAAACAGGTGTGCAATGGCATCAATTACCTACACAGGTATTTTTCAAAGAAAAATCATTGTGTTAGGAATCAGTTTATTATCATTATCCAAAATGGTGAGTCAATGGAGTTTGGAAGATTTGTTGAATAGGTCTTTTGGAAAAGCACAAATCTAAATTAGATCTTTCAAGTGTTAATTTAGACGGGAGTCATACTCCTGCAATAAGAGGAGGAGAACAAGTAGAATACCAAGAGAGAAAAAAAACGTAAAACCACCAATGCTCTTTATTTGACTGATAGACAAGAACTGCCTATTGCGATGTCTGAATCCTTAGCAGGAAATCACAATGACCTTTATGATATAGAGGTGTAATTTGAAGTAGTTACAGGAACATTAGAACAAGCCAATATTTCTGTAGAAGGTTTATTTTTCAATGCAGATGCTGGATTTGAGGGAAAAGATTTTCGAAAATCTTGTAACAACAGATATTAATGCTAATATTTGTTTCAATAAACGTTATAGAAATATTGATAGAGACGAATATTTTGACCAAGAATTATATAAACAAAGATATGCTGTAGAATGCTCAAATGTGTGGATGGATAGTTTTCGTTCACTCCTTAAAAGGTTTGATACAACAGTTGCTAGTTGGTTAGGGTTTAACTATCTGTCATTCATTGTTATAGCACTTAAGGAATTCAAAAAGGAAAAATTAAGAAAATTTTAAATCACTTCAGTATTTAAAATTGCAGTTTCTCCATTCCTGTTTACATAAATCAAGAAAACTTCTAGCTCAGGATGGGTCTCTAGAAATGCTGTGGTCTTTTTAAACCCCATTACCATAAAAGCGGTTGCATAAGCATCAACATCTGCACAATCTTTGGTAGAAATAACACTCGCGCTCAAAATATCATTTTGTATGGTAAAACCTGTTTTGGGGTTTATAGTATGTACAAATTTATTCCCTAAAGAATCGATCTTAAATTTTCTGTAGTTGCCAGAAGTAGCCATAGATTTGTTTTGTAAACTAATGGCTGTTTCTAAATCTCGTGTACCATCGGTCAATGGTTTTTCAATGCCGATTCGCCAAAAATCACCTTCAGCATTTATACCTCTTACGCGAACTTCACCACCAATTTCTACCATATAATTTGTGCAGTTTTTACTTTCTAAAAATTGCCCGATAACATCAACGGCATAGCCTTTTGCAATGGCATTAAAATCAATGAAAATATCAGGGTTTGTTTTAGAGATAGTATTATTTTTTAGTCGTACTTTATCCAATCCTACCAGTTGCATGAAGCTTTTTACAGTAGCAGAATCTAAATTTTGTAATGGCTTTTTTGGACCAAATCCCCAGGCGTTAACCAAGCTACCAATGGTTGGGTCAAAAGCGCCATCTGTTTCTTGATGAATACGTTTTGCTTTTTCAAAAACATTCACAAAGTGCTGATCAACTTTGACCAAAGTGTCTCCTTTATTTATTTGAGAAATTAACGAATTAGAATGATACGTTGATAAAGACTGATTGATGACCGTAAATAAGCTGTCGATTGATGCACTATAATTTGCGTTTTTTAAGTCGTCATATTTAACAGAAAAAGTGGTGCCAAGCGCATTTCCTTGAATATATTGATAGGATTTTTCCTTTTTACAAGAAAGGGTTGCGAGTACTATGAATAGAAAAATAGATAACCTTGAAAACATAGTTTAATGATTAGATTACATAAAAATGCCAGTTGTGAATCTCTTCACAACTGGCAATAAAGTTATTAAATTATCTTTATTCGACTACATTTCGTAGCCCTTTTTTATAATCTTGCGCATCAACAACAGCTATGGTTGTCATGTTGACAATTTCATCAACACTAGCACCTAACTGTAACAGGTGAACTGGTTTTTTTAATCCCATAATAATTGGGCCAACTGATTCAATATCACTCAATTCTTTCATGAGTTTATAACTGATATTTGCAGCAGCAAGATTAGGGAATATTAATGCATTTACTTTTTTCCCAGCTAAAGGAGAAAAAGGGAATTTATTTTGCATCATTTGTTGGTTCAATGCATAGTCTGCTTGTATTTCACCATCTACATCTAATTCAGGATTGTTTTCATGTAGATAGGCAACCGCTTTTTTCATCTTAAAAGCTTGAGCCGTAGCAGAAGAACCAAAATTGGAATAAGAAAGCATGGCCATTTTAGGCTTAATACCAAACATACGCATCGCTTCGGCTGTCATATTAGCTATCGTAGCCAATTCATCGGCATCTGGAACTTCATTAATAGCAGTATCTGATAAGAATAAGGGCCCTTTTGGCGTTAACATTAAGTTGGTTGCAGCTATTTTTTGCACACCTTTTCTACGGCCAATAACTTCGAGCATTGGTTTAACTACATTAGGATAGCTTCTAGAATAACCAGTGACTAGTGAATCTGCTTCTCCCATATTCACCATCATCGCTGCAAAATAGTTGCGTTCTCGCATCCATTTGTAAGCATCGAGTTCTTTAATACCACGACGTTGTCTTTTTTCCCAATAATCTTTTCCGAAAATTTTTCGACGCTCTTTCTGATCAGGACATTTTGGGTCAATAATTGGTACATCACCATTACTAACTTCAAAATTAATTTCTTCCATCAAGTTTTTAATCTTGTCTTTATCTCCAAGTAAAATAGGTTTAGCAATACCTTCATCATAAACAATTTGAGCAGCTTTTAATACATCTAAATGATCGGCTTCTGCAAAAATTACTTTTTTAGGACTACGTCTTGCACGAGCGGTTAATTTTTTCATCCATTTACTACCAGATCCTAATCTTTCGGCTAATTCTTCGGCATATTTTTTCCAATTTTCAATGGGTTTACGTGCCACTCCAGATTCTACTGCTGCTTTTGCAACAGCTACTGGTATCACTTCCATGAGGCGTAAATCGAATGGTTTAGGAATGATATAATCTTTACCAAACTCTAAATGCTTTTCTTTGTAAGTAATATTTACTTGCTCAGGTACACTTTCTTTAGTCAAGTCAGCCAAAGCATAAACTGCAGCTAATTTCATCTCCTCATTAATAGTAGTAGCTCTAACATCTAAAGCACCTCTAAAAATATAAGGGAATCCTAATACGTTATTCACTTGATTCGGATAATCTGAACGACCTGTAGCCATCAAGACATCTTTACGTGTTTTCATGGCAAGCTTATAATCAATCTCAGGATTAGGATTGGCTAAAGCAAAAACAATGGGGTTTTTAGCCATCGTATTTAACATGTCAGGCGTCAGCACGTCAGCAACAGATAGACCTAAAAACATATCGGCACCTTTTGTGGCTTCTGCTAGTGTATGTATTTTTCGTTTTGTGGCAAATTGAACTTTACTAGGATCTAGATTTTCTCGATCTTTTCTGATGACACCTTTACTGTCTAACATGACAATGTTCTCAGGTTTTACACCAATACTTTGGTAGAGTTTTGTACAAGAAACAGCAGCTGCTCCAGCACCACTTACGACTACTTTTATTTTGCTAATCTTTTTATTTACAACCTCTAAGGCATTGAG
>JGI24023J19991_10002464_pt1 | contig 13483 bp, 8 predicted proteins | sample Cruoilmetagenom1_FD_19991 | JGI IMG/M metagenome (IMG submission 19991)
TTACTGATGGGGATGAAATTACAATAAGCGGATTTGAAGTACCTGCAACAAGAAGAACAGTAGATTCAGAATCTACAAACCTGATGGTTACCGGAGCTACCTTCGATGGAAAAGAATACGATTTAGATTTGATGAATAATGGGCCAATGACTTATGGACCAGTCAATAGTCGTCATGGGAAATCCGGCAGATTTAATAACAGTAGATTTTCAAACAATTCAGGGAATTGGGGTCCCCAGCCAAATGGAATGATGAACAGACCTTACGGACGAAAATAATTAAACAATTTTACAATAAGCTGTCTGGTAAAACAGACAGCTCTTTTTTTATTTAGAATAGATTGTAATTTTATTCCTTCCTGTTTCCTTGGATTCATAGAGTGCCTTATCTGCCCGATCCAAAAAGTTATCCAAAGTTTCATTTTTTTCTCTATAAGCAATACCACCAGAGATGGTAACAATGAGATCCTGTAATACACCCGAAAACTTTAGATTCTGCACACCTAATCTTATACGTTCTGCTATTAAACTGGAAATTGTTCTATCTTTATCAACTATAAAAACTGCGAACTCCTCACCCCCAAGCCTGATATCTACATCTTCNCCTCTNATATTACNAAGAATTATTTTAGCAACCCCTTTTAATACGATATCTCCATAATGATGTCCGAACATATCATTGACCTTTTTAAAATGATCTATATCAAATGCAATTAAAGATACTGCATTATTAGGTTTTCTGTCATTCATCTTAAGTATTCTTCTNAGAGCATCTTTCATAAAAAGCCTTGTATGAAGACCTGTCAATTCATCCCTAATTGACTGCTCATAATATTTATGCCCTTCCNGTTCAACTTTCTGCAGCATAAGCTCTCTTTCAAAAGCTATCCCGAGAGGTATGGATATCTCTTTCATAATATCCGAAACATCTTTTCCTACTCTAAAATCTTTTGTAAGATTAAAAATTGCATATCCAAACAAAGTATCCTCTGCTGAAGAAAAAAGAGGTACACAAACTGTTTTTTCTCTATAAATTAACCACCACCCATTATATGACAATTCCCATTTAACTCTATTTTTACCTATAAGCTTTTTATCATCAGGTTTTAAGCCCTTTAATGGTTTATCATAAAAAGTCTTTGAATACTTCCCTGATGTTACTCCACTATGATTATTTAGAAAAAAATCTATAGACTGGACAGGAAAAATAGTAGAAATTTCTTTCTCCAAATACTTTACAATTTCATTAAATTCCAACTTTAATAAAACGTTTCTAAAAAAACCGGAGATCAGCCTGTTTAATTTTGAGAGTCTAAAAATATCTGTATCATCTTCTGTATTCAAAAAAATCCCACATTCAAGATCTTCCAGCTGATGAATAATACTGCTTATAAATTGTTCAGGTATTACCGACCCATGCTGGGGAGCAATTATTTTAAGATTAAGTTTTTGAAACTTATTTAGAGAATGTCTTAATATCTCCCTGGAGGGCATATAATGCTCATGAAAAAGTTTAATTGATTCAAAATAATTTGAGCCCTTTACATAAAGGGAAAATCCTTCAGTAAAACCACCAAAAATGTCACTGGAAAAAAGAACCCCTGTACTTTCATCGTAGGTAGTAAATGCTCCAGCAAAATGCAGATAGGGGGTAAAAATAAATTTTAATACTTTTCCACCTAAATCAAGCTTCCAACCCATTTTCTCTACACATTCCAGGGGCATTTTAAGATCATAATGTTTTAAAAGTGCAATTGTTCTCCAGTGACTTAGAATCACTGCATCATTCCTTGTAACCATATCATCAATTTTCAAAAGAGCACCTGTTATATCAGGATCCTGGTGATGACAGATAAAATATTTAATATCATTAAATGGTAGTATGGATTCAATTTTTTTAAGAGTGGATTCGAATGTTAATCGAGAACCAGGGTCAATAAGTACAGAATTATTACCATTTTTTATTAGATAAACATGACACTGAAAGGGATCATCAGGAAGATAATGACCAACCCACCAGATATCTTTGGCTATTTCTACTGCATGATTATAGTCTCCAGCTACGTTTCCCATACTAATGCTATCCTCAATAAATATATAAAATTAGTATAGTAACCTTAACAAAGGAAGTCAAATATTTAAAATTACATCTTTTGATCTTTTTTTATTATAGACTTAGTTAAATATTCACCATATGATATTATCAGGATTATCTATGGAATTAAATGAACTAAATTACTATTACAACAAACTTAAGTTCGGTGAAGACAATTTTCATAATTTAATGAAATACCGGGTTAAAAAAATTCTTCTTATTTCAACCTTTTACGATGCTTATATTTTTGAATATGATGCAAAACTTTCCAATCAGATTGTAGGAGAATATCACTCCCTTAACCTGACTACTGTACCAAGGCTTATAAGTGTTCCTACGGGAAACGAGGCATTAAAAAAGTTAAAAGAAGAGTCCTTTGATCTGGTTATAACTACAATTCGAATTGGAGAAATAAGCCCTTTCGATCTAAGTGCAAAAATACATGAAATCCATCCTGATTTACCTATTTTATTACTTCTAACAGTAAAAACTGATATTAACCTTGTAGACAGTAATCAGGAGAAAATGAACAATATTGAAGAAGTGTTTCTTTGGAATGGAAACCCAAGACTATTTCTGGCTATGATTAAGTATGTGGAGGACAAAAGGAATGCCCCTTACGACACAAGTAAGGGTTATGTTAATGTAATTCTCCTGGTAGAAGATTCCATTACTTTTTCTTCAATTTACCTTCCACTGCTCTATGCGGAAATTATGGAACAGACCCAAAGATTAATTTCTGAAGAACAAAATGACAATAACAAGTATCTTCGAATGCGAACACGGCCAAAGGTAATTATGGTAAGAAGCTTTGAAGATGCGGTGGAAGCTGTACAAACTTACAAAGAATCTCTTTTGGGTATTATTTCTGATATTGAGTACCTTCATAAAGGAGAAATAGATACAAATGCAGGTTTTGATTTTCTCTTATACCTAAAAGAAAATGAAATTGATATTCCTGTATTACTGCAAAGTTCAGATGCTTCAAAACGCCCAAAAGCGAAAGCTTTGAATGTAAAGTTTCTTCATAAAAAATCTTCGACTCTTCTTGCAGATATAAGTCAGTTTATTTTTAGAAAACTTGGTTTTGGTTATCTCATTTTCAGAGATTCAAGTAACAATGAAATTGGAAGAGCCAGATACCTTGCGGATTTTGAAAAAATACTTCCATCTATTCCTCCGGAATCTCTGGTATTTCACAGTCAGAATAATAATTTTTCTGCATGGCTTACAGCCCATGGAGATATCGAAATTGCAAAAAGAGTCCGTCCTGTACAGATCGAAGATTTTTCATCTCTGGAAGAGCATAAAGATTTTTTATTGCAAACCTTCAAACGCGTTAGAGAAAGGAGAAATAAGGGAAAGATAGTAGATTTTAGTAAAGATATTCTTGGAGAACGAGATGTAATTGTCAGAGTGGGAAGTGGATCTCTGGGCGGTAAAGGAAGAGGACTTGCTTTTTTTAACGCCCTTCTTACAATCATGGATTTAGATTCAAATTTTAAAAATGCAGCTATAGGAATCCCAAAAGCAGTTATACTGGGTACTGGAGTATTTGATTCGTTTATTGAGATGAATAATCTTGTGGATGTACATATAAACTCTAACGATGAAGATATTAAAAAGCGATTCCTGGGAGGGAAACTGCCGGAAGATGTAAAGAAGCAGTTAGTGCAACTACTGGAATACTGCAAATGTCCTGTTGCAGTCAGATCATCAGGTTTATTGGAAGACTCCCAATCCCAGCCCTTTGCAGGTGTATATGCAACATACATGCTTGCAAATAACAGTAATAATTTTAATGAACGGTTAAATCAATTAACAGATGCTATTAAATTAGTATTTTCTTCTGTTTTCCTGGAAGATTCTGTATCTTACATCGAAACCCTTAATTATGGGATTGAAGAAGAAAAAATGGCAGTTATAATACAGGAAATTGCAGGGGATCAGTATGGAGACTATTTTTATCCGAATTTCTCCGGTGTAGCCCAATCATATAACTACTATCCAATTTCGCATATGCAGCATTCAGAAGGGGTTTCAAATATTGCTGTAGGCCTGGGTCAATCTGTAGTTGGCGGAGGTAAGGATCATATGTTCTGCCCCTCTCATCCCCAAATTCAATATCAGACAGTTGAAGATAATATTCGAACAACACAAACAGAATTTTTTGCTCTCAAAATGAAAACTGAAGAAACAGATCTTTCGAAAGGAGAGGAAGAAACTCTGGCACTCTTGCCTATCAAAACAGCTGAACTTCATAAAACTATTACTCATACAGCATCGGTTTGGGATAGTAGAAATGAACGACTGATTGAGGATCTTTCAATTCCAGGTCCAAGGGTTATTAATTTTGCAAATATTTTAAAGTATAATTACTTTCCTCTTTCTGACATTCTGGTAGAAATACTTAATATTTCACAAAAAGCTATGGGAATCCCTGTAGAAATTGAATTTGCAGTTGATTTAAAAAAGACAACTGAAATCCTTCCTACTTTTTACCTGCTCCAGGTAAGACCCCTGTCTCATAATGAAGAAGAAGTTTCCATTAAACCGGAAAATACTACAAAAGAAAAAGCAATTNTTTATTCTACAGANGCTCTGGGTAATGGGTTTATAAAGGGTATTTCTGATATTGTCTATCTTGATCCAAAGAAATTTGATAAGACAAGAACNATTGAAATGAAAGAAGAAATAAAAGAAATTAATNCTAAACTNAAAGATGAAAATAAAGATTACATACTAATTGGCCCTGGACGTTGGGGAACAAGGGATAGATTTCTGGGAATACCTGTGCATTGGGGAGAAATTAACAAAGCTGGTATTATTATTGAAACAGGTCTGAATGATTTTGATATAGAACCTTCACAAGGCTCCCACTTTTTCCATAACCTGGTGGCAATGAACATTGGATACCTCAATATTCCATATCATCATAAAGGAGAATCCTTTATAGACTGGGATTTTCTAAGATCCATGGAACCAATTGAAAGTAAAAATTTCTTTACACATGTTTCAAGAGACATTCCATTCACAACTCTTATGGATGGTAAGTCCGGAAATGCTGTTGTTTTAAAATAAGATGATCTATTTTTATATTTAATAACATTATTTTAATAATATATCACTATTATTTCACAATATTTCGAAACATTTTGTTGACAACTCACAAAAGCATGTTACCATCAAAGCAACATTTACAACTAAAAAAGCTGGATTGGATATACGTCCTTACCTGCCCGACAATAAGTCGTACCGGAAGAACGAAGCGATGAGACTGGTCGCAAACAAGTTTGCTGCTCGCCTATACATCCTAAGGAACGATCTCAGCAACCAAAGGAGAAACATACATGGCAGAATACACAGACAAAGTTTATGATGGTTTAAAAAAGAAATACTACTGGGAAAATGAATTCCTTCAGGCTGCAAGAGAAGTTCTGGATTCATTATCTCCATTCCTGGAAAATGCCCCCCGATATCAAAGAGCAAAAATTCTTGAAAGACTGGTAGAACCTGAAAGAACAATAATCTTTAGGGTCCCATGGGTGGATGATAAGGGAGAGGTACAAGTTAACACAGGGTACAGAGTGGAATTTAACAGTGCTATAGGACCTTATAAGGGAGGATTAAGATTCCATCCCTCAGTAAATCTAGGTATTTAAAATTCCTTGGATTTGAACAGATATTTAAAAACAGCCTCACAGGCCTTCCCATGGGAGGAGGAAAAGGAGGAAGTGACTTTGATCCAAAAGGAAAGAGTGATAATGAGGTTATGGCCTTTACACAGTCATTTATGAGTGAATTATTCAGACACATAGGACCTGATACAGATGTTCCTGCAGGTGATATTGGTGTAGGTGGAAGAGAAATTGGTTTTATGTTCGGTCAGTATAAAAAACTAAAAAACTCCTTTGAAGGTATTTTAACAGGAAAAGGACTTAACTGGGGTGGCTCACTAATCAGACCGGAAGCAACAGGTTATGGTGCAGTTTATTTTGCTGAGGAGATGCTTAAAACAAAGGGAGAATCCTTTGACGGAAAAACAGTTCTTCTATCAGGATCTGGAAATGTTGCTCAGTATGCTCTTCAAAAAATAAATGCCCTGGGTGGAAAAGTTGTGTCTTTATCAGATTCCAGTGGTTCAATAATAGACAAAGATGGTATAAATCAGGAAAAATTTGAATACATGCTTGATCTAAAAAATAACCGTCGTGGACGAATTAAAGAATATGCAGATGAATATGGATGTGAATATTTTGAAGGTAAAAGACCATGGGAACTTGTTAAAGCTGATGTAGCTCTTCCTTGTGCAACCCAGAATGAAATATCTCTGGAAGAAGCAAAAACTCTTGTAGCAAATGGTATTAAGTGTATTGCTGAAGGTGCAAATATGCCGACAGAACCCGATGCTGTAGAATATTTAATTGAAAATAAAGTGCTTTTTGGACCTGGAAAGGCTGCAAATGCAGGTGGTGTAGCAACTTCAGGCTTGGAAATGTCCCAGAACAGTATGAGACTATCATGGACAGGAGAAGAAGTAGATAAAAAACTGCATGACATTATGATTAATATTCATCAGGCATGTGTAGATGCTGCAGCAGAAGTAAATGCACCTGGGAATTATGTTGATGGTGCAAATATTGCAGGATTCAAAAAAGTTGCAGATGCTATGCTCGACCAGGGTGTTGTATAAATAAACCGTAGGGGCAAAATATTTTTTGCCCCTAGGTCAAATGTTTGTTTTGACAAAACATTGTGAACCCTATACCATAAATACAAATGAAAAAAAGTGAAGAAACATATAAAACAATTTTTAATAATCTCCCGGATATTTACTACGAAACAGATATGGATGGAAATATAACCATAGTAAGTCCATCCATAAAGAAATATACAGGATACGAACGGAAAGAATGTGTTGGTAAAAATATAACTTTTTTATTTAAGGGTAATAAGTACAAAAATTTATTTCTTGAAGATCTTAGAATAAAAGAATCAATTTATAATTATGAAATGCAGTTTACCGATAAAAACGGAAAAATCCATCATACCCTTGTTTCTGCCAATATAATAAAAGATACAGAAGGAAATGCTATAAAATATTCAGGACTAATTAAAGATATTTGTGATCTTAAAGCTACAACAGAAGAACTTTATCAGTTTGCAACATATGACGAACTTACAGGGGTATATAATCGTAGAGTTGGAATGGAATTCCTAAAGCAGGAATTAAAAAAAATGCGTAGAGGCAAATCTTTTTTAAGTATTTGTTATATTGATATAAATGATCTTAAATCTGTCAATGATAATTTTGGTCATGAAGCAGGAGATAATCTGATACTGACAATAGTTGAGGATATAAAATCAGCTATGAGAGAATCTGACATACTAAGCCGGATAGGAGGAGATGAATTCCTGTTAATATTTCCAGGGTGTAAACTAAGTGAAGTAAAATCAATATGGCGGCGTGTTCAAAAATCAATGAAAGAAAGAAATGAGAAACCTGAAAATCAATATAATATAAGTGCAAGCTATGGTTTTGCAGAGACCAACTCTGAAAATATTTTATATATTGATGAGTTAATTCAGATGGCAGATAGAAAAATGTATGAAAATAAAAGACGAGCTAAAATTAAAGACCTTGATACTAAACCAATTAGATTTTAACAAGTCTGTCCTTAAGGGCATTGAAAAAAGACTCTAAACCATCTGAGTTATCTCCTACTCCCTGCCACACAGGAGCCTTACCACCGCCTCTTGCATCAATTAAAGAAAGAAGCCCCTGCCTGTTTTCTGCAAAGGGAAAATCAATCCCGCCATTGGCAAGAATCCACTGGAAATTTGAATCCATTTTATTAATTAAACAAATTAAATACTTTTTATCTGTTTTTATAGAACTTACATAATTTCTCAAAAAATCTTTTGATTCATTTTTAAAAATATCCGTTAAAAAAAGTACATCATTAATTTGTTCTGCTTTATTAAGTAATTCTTTAATTTGAAAACTTATTAACCTTTCTTCCAGTTGTTTATATAGCTTTTTACTTTCCTGAAAATTATTCAACACTTCATTAACTTTTAAAAGTATCTCAGACTGCTTTGCAGAAAATTTTGAAGAAAGAGTTGATATTATAGATGAAATTTCTCCATAATCCTGTAAAACCCTCTTCCCTATTTTCCAGCCTATTCTTGCATGTCCCCTAATTTTCTCTGTAGATAAATACTTAACACACTGAACCTCTCCTGTAGTTCCAGTATGAACACCACCACATGCTACTTGATCAAAATCCCCAATACTAATAATTCTGATCTCTCCGGAAACTTTTGATTTCCGCCTTAGAGACAATTTATCCACCTGGGCATCGGAAACCCATGTAGAATCCAGTTCAATATTTTGAGATATAATGCTGTTGGAAAGTGTTTCTATATTCTGTAAATCTTCAGCAGAAATATCAGATTTATCAATCTCTATAGTTGTAATACTTTCACCCTGATGAACGGAGACAGTTCCATATCCGTATTTATACAATGCACCAGATAAAATATGCTGCCCGGTATGCTGCTGCATGTAGTCAAAACGATGTTCCCAGTCTATCTGACAATTTACTTTACCAATATCAGGAGAAGAAACAGTTCTATGAAAAACCTCTCCATCCTTTTTAAAAACATATACTACTTTTATTCCGGCAATCGTTCCGGAATCAGAAGGCTGCCCTCCTCCTTCAGGATAAAAACAAGTTTTATCTAAAATTACATCCCAGAGATTGTCCCCGGATGATACCTTTTTTACAGAAAGAACCGTTGCTGTAAAATCAACTTTATACGGATCATTATAGTAGAGCAGTTCTGTTTTAAACGACATGGGATATCTCCTAATCTGTAATAATTCTTTCTGAATGTGTATATATATTCATTCGCCTTCCCCGTGCAAATCCACAAAGGGTAATACCATAATGTTCTGCAAGGGTTATGGCTTTATCCATAGGGGCAGAAACAGAAGCTATTAGTTTTACTCCTGTTTTAATCATTCGAATAACAATATCAGAAGATATCCTTCCCGAAGAAACAAATATGCCATCCTGAAACTTTACCTTTGATAATAAAACTTTCCCAATAACCTTATCTACAGAATTCCTTCTGCTTACATCATCAGCCCAGAATAATATTTTGTCTGTTGCAAAGGCAGCCATATGAACACCTCCAGTTTCATGATAAACCGAAGGCAGCTTTTGGAAATCTCTCATTCGATTAAGAATTGTTTCAGCCTTATATTTTGTATCAATATTAAAAGCAGCCGGAGAATTACTTTTTATTTGTTTAAATGCTTCTTCAACCATTTGTCTGAAAGACTGACCGGGCAACGCTTCTTTTAAATTCACATACCATGATCTGCCATCCTGTACATATTCAAGTAGGGGCAAAAGATTTTTTGCCCCTACCTGAATATGCCCTTTAACATAGAGCAGTCCATAAATAAGATCATCAATTTCCTGATCAAGAACAGGTGTTTGATAGATTAGTTTTTCGTTAAGGTAAAGATTAAACCATTCTTCACTTATAACAGAATCTATTAGTTTTTCTGTTACATCATTTTTATATCTAATAATTTCTTTTTTTGATATNATCATAAANTANCTAATTCGAGATCNACAGGTGTATTAATATTNANAAAAGAATTAAGGCTTATACCTGCAAACATAAGATCACTCTGCTGAATAACTATCTTAGGCATTCCTTCTATAACCCTTTGAAGATGATACTCTTCATGTTTAAAAGCCTCTTCCCAATAAGGAAGAACACTCTTTGGATATAACCCCAAAAAAGGTTGATACTTTCCATTTACATGTATAACAGTTGCTTTCTCACTGTCCCTTTTCTCCCATAAAAAGTCCAATACTTTCTTTTCAAAGAACGGAATATCACAGGCNAAAAGAAGCAGCCAGTCACTTACATACGGNATTATAGAAATAATNCCACTAATAGGGGTGGAAACCTCAAGTAAATCTTCAATTATTCTACAATCCGGGAAATTGTATGCTTCCGGCTTTTTTGTTAAAATATTTATGTCGTCAGTTATTTCTGATGCATTATAAATTGTCCACTCCAAAAGAGATTTCCCTTCGTAGACAGCACAGGCTTTATCGGATCCAAACCGGCGGCTGCCGCCACCGGCAAGAATACCAGCAATAACTTTAGAGGAGGCCTCGTTTTTAAGACTCATTAGCTGTAGTTTTTATGAGCTCTACCTTACAGGCAGCAACTTTTAACTCCGGTATTTTGGATTGTGGATCAAGAACATCATTTGTAAGGGCATTAACAGGAGATTCACTAAAATGGAATGGAATAAAAATTACACCCTTCGCCACCCGATCACTCATCTTTGCCTTTGCAGTAATTACACCCCTTCTGGAACTAATCTGTAATTTATCACCATCAGCTGCTCCAAGATCAATCAGATCTTCTCTGCAAATTTCCAAATAGCCTTCAGGTGCAAATTCCCGGAGAGGAGCAGAACGTCTGGTCATAGTTGCTGTATGATAATGGAAAAGCATACGTCCGGTTGTCAGAATAAAAGGAAACTCTTTATTGGGCTGTTCCGCAGGAGGAATAAAGTCTACAGGAGTAAAAAGTCCAAGACCTCTGGAAAATTTCTTAGCATGTAAAAAAGTGGTACCTTTATGTTCCGTTGTGGGACAAGGCCATGCCAAATGCTCATTTTCCAGACGCTCATAACTAATACCGCCATATATAGGTGTTAGTTCTGCAATTTCTTCCATAACAGCATTGCTGTCAGTGTAGCTCATAGGATAACCCGTTCTTGTAGACAGATCACACATTATTTCCCAGTCACCTCTTGAATTCCCTGGAGCAGGTAATGCTGGTCTAACCCGGAGGACAGCTCTGTCAGAGTTTGTAAATGTACCTTCCTTCTCTGCTGCACTTGAAGCAGGAAGAACAACATCTGCAAATTCTGTTGTTTCTGTAAGAAAAATATCCTGAACAACCAGAAAATCAAGTTTCTCTAAAGCTTCTTTTACATGATTAAGGTTAGGATCTGACAGCATCGGATTCTCACCCATTACATACAGTCCCTTTAAATTACCCTTAGCTGCCTCATTCATTATTTCTACAATAGTAAGACCATCTTTAGGGGATAAACTATCCACACCCCATGCTTTCTGAAACTTCTCTTTAACTGCAGGATCAGTTACCTTTTGATATCCTGAATAAACATTCGGCAATCCACCGAAATCACAGGCACCCTGAACATTATTCTGGCCTCTGAGCGGATTGACACCAGTGGAAGCCCGTCCAATTTGACCGGTAACCATTGCAAGGTTTGCAAGAGAAAGAACATTATCTGTTCCTGTAACATGCTGGGTAATACCCATGGCATAGACAATAGAAGATTTTTCGGAAGTTGCATAAACTCTTGCAGCTTCCCTAAGGTCATCAGCCTTAATTCCTGTAATTTCCTCTACCTTTTCAGGAGTATAGGATGCAACAGCTTTTTTAAGTTCTTCAAATCCCTCAGTTCTTTCTTTAATAAATGATTCGTTTGCATAACCCTCTGTAATTATCACATTTATCATACCATTTATCCAGGCAACATCAGTTCCGGACTTCTGTCTCATCCATAGATACGAGTCATCAACAATATCAATTTTACGGGGATCAATTACAAGAATCTTAGCACCTTTGGCTGCTGCATTTCTAATATATGTACCTGTTACAGGATGAGTTTCGGTAGCATTTGTTCCGGTAATAAGAATACAGTCTGCATCTGCAAACTCCTCTACAGGATTAGTCATAGCTCCGGAACCAAAAGCCTTGCCAAGACCGGCAACAGTTGGAGCATGACAAAGCCGGGCACAATGGTCCACATTATTTGTTCCTAAAGAAGCCCTGAAAAACTTTTGAAATATATAGTTGTCTTCGTTTGTACATCTGGCAGAAGCAAGTCCTGCAAGAGCATCAGAACCATGAGTATCTCTTATTCCTGTCATTTTTTCTGCAATTAAGTCCAGTGCTTCATCCCAGGAGGCTTCTTCCAAAACACCATTTTTTCTAATAAGTGGAGTAGTTAATCTGTCTTTATTAGTAATAAATTCGTAACCAAACCGGCCTTTAACACAGAGCCTTCCGTTATTTGGTTTTGCATTTACACCACGAACCCTGACAACCTTTTCATCCTTAACCCACATCTCTACCTGGCATCCAACACCACAGTAGGTACAGGTAGTTTTTACTTTTTTATCAATATCCATTGCTCTGATCATAGACACCAGAGGTTTCTCTACCAAAGCACCAGTAGGACAGGACTGAACACATTCACCACAACCATCACAGGTAGAATCTCCCCATTTTACAAAATCAGGTGAGGGATACATAAAAAAACCGCGTTCTACAAAGGAAAGAACTCGCTTTCCCTGGACTATATTACATGCTGTAATACAACGTCCGCATTTAATACATTTATCCGGTTCATAGTTTAATACAGGAGAAGTATAATCCGATTCCAGTTCAGGCTTTTCGGTAAGATAATTAAGCTTTTTAATCTCTTCACTTCCAAGCTGATACTTATATGCAACGTCCTGAAGTTCACATTCTCCACTCTGCTGACAAATAGAACAGTCATAGTTATGATCAGATAAAATAAATTCCAAATTGGTTCTTCGAACACCTTCAATCTCATCATCAAAAGCAGTAACATTCATTCCTTCTTCAACCTGCAATGTGCAGGAAGTTTTTAACCCTCTTTGTCCTTCAACTTTTACCAGACACATCCGGCAGGAACCTGTAGGCAGCATATGCTCCATCCAGCAGAGATTAGGTATATCAAACCCGTTTTGCTTTGCAACTTTTAGCAGATTTTCACCTTTTTCAGCCTCAATTTCTCTACCATCAATTGTAAAATGAACCATCTCACCCACAGCAAGCCTCCAAATGTATTTATAACAATTTTTATGTATATTGAGTATAGACTATATGTTTTTGGTTAGCAACAGAATATGAGTTTTAGGCTGGATTTGGGAAGTAATTCAAATTTAAGAGGGGAAAGTGATCGCTGCGAGTCTCGCGACCAACCCCCTAACTCCAAACCCGCTTTTCTTCGCACCTTTTCCAGCTCCGTCCCTCCGCTGGGTTACTCAGGCGGTTTTTCCGCTACCCTTTCTTTTCTGTCAGGAAAGAAACATTCTTCAAGTAAATAGATTATGAAATAAGTTCATAGAATAACAAGTAAAATTATTTTAGGTATATATTCTGTTGAAATTTTAATTTAATGTTATAAAATTGATTCAGTGCTATTATAAGATAATTAGTATAAGTATTATTACGAAATTCATATAAGAGTAGTTAGGCGAAAAAGTTCGGGGGAAGATATTAT
>JGI24023J19991_10002465_pt1 | contig 13482 bp, 13 predicted proteins | sample Cruoilmetagenom1_FD_19991 | JGI IMG/M metagenome (IMG submission 19991)
CGTATGATGAACCTGTAATGATTGTAACACAAACTGAAGCAGAAAAAACGGAAAAAACCAAAAGTAAAACCAAAAGAACGTGGAAATTATCTGCACAAATGGTTCGTGATTTTGGTTTTGCAACTTCTCGTAAATTCTTATGGGATATGATGGCTGTAAAAGTAGGTGATAAAGATGTTATGGCAGTATCCATGTATTCTAAAGAAGGAAATCCTTTATGGGAACAATGGTCAACTAAAGCAGTCGCAAGTACATTAAGATCATATTCTAGATTAACGTTTGATTATCCATACCACAAAGCTATTTCTGTACACGCACCAATGGGAATGGAATACCCAATGATATGTTATAATTTTGGTCGTCCTGATAAGGAAGGCAACTATTCTGACAGAACTAAATACGGAATGATTAGCGTTATAATACATGAGGTTGGGCATAATTTCTTCCCAATGATTATTAACAGTGATGAGCGTCAATGGACATGGATGGACGAAGGTTTAAATACCTTTTCACAGTATGTTGCAGAACAAGATTTTGGTGAATGGTACCCTAAAGCTTTATCACCAAACGATAAAGCATATCCTTCTAGAAGAGGACCAGCAAAAAAAATAGTGAGATATATGGGAGGTAATCAAGATTATATCGCACCAATTATGACCAAAGGTTTAAATACCTACCAATTTGGTAACAATGCTTATGGTAAGCCAGCAACAGCATTGAATATTTTGAGAGAAACCATAATGGGTCGTGAGCTTTTTGATTATTCTTTTAGAGAATACGCTCAACGTTGGATGTTTAAACACCCAACACCAGAAGATTTTTTCAGAACAATGGAAGACGCTTCTGCTGTAGATTTAGATTGGTTCTGGAGAGGTTGGTTCTACACCACAGATTATACAGATATTGGTATTAAAGAAGTAAAGAAGTTTGCAGTTACAGGTAAGCCTAATGATAATGGTAAAAAATTGGCTGAACAATACAATAGAGACCCAAATAGTCTGGTTTATTTTATTGAAGAAGGAGCAGAGGGTTATGATGATGCCATGAAAACATCAATAGCAATTGATAATTTACCTACTGTAAAAGAATATATTATGGATAACTTTACTCCAGAAGAGCAGAAAGCATTAAAAAAAACTCCAAAGTATTTCTATCAAGTTACGTTTGATAAACCAGGAGGATTAGTAATGCCAATTATTGTAGAGTATACTTATGCAGATGGAACCAAAAATAGAGAAACGTATCCTGCTCAAGTTTGGAGACTTAATGATAAAGAAGTAAGTAAAGCCATTGCTAGTGAAAAGGAAATTGTTTCTATTACTTTAGATCCAGATCTAGAAACAGCAGATGTTGATATAACTAATAATTCTTGGCCAAAAGAAGTTAAAGACAGTGATTTTACTAAGTTTAAGAATAAAGTGAAAGATTAGTAAATAATTTTTAGAATTAAAAGCCGACTTTTTGCAGTCGGCTTTTTTATTTCTATGTAAGATGTGGTATAATTCACAAACACATTCTATATTTGCATCGTGATACAGCAATTAACATTATTATTCATTGGAGGTACCGAAATAGTCTTTGTACTATTTATTGTGGTACTCGTATTTGGTGCAGATAAACTGCCAGAAATCGCACGTGGCTTAGGTAAAGGTATGCGTCAATTAAAAGATGCATCTAATGATATTAAGAAAGAGGTCACTAAAAGTGCTAAAGAAAATAATATTGTAAATACTGATGCTACCAAAGAAATTCAAGATGAAATAAATAAAGTAAAAGATGACCTTGAAGACTTCACTGGGTCATTGAAAAGAAATAAGCAATTATAGCTTATTTTTTTCTACTAATAGTCAAGCCATCTCTTATTGGTAAAAGAACGGTTTCAATACGTTCATCATTTTTAAGAAGTGTATTATAATCCAAAACAGCTTTCGTAGATTTATCTTTTTCATCTAAAGGTTCTACAACTTTGCCATGCCACAATACATTGTCAGAAAGAATGATGCCACCTGTATTCAACCTGTCAATAATTAAATGGAAATAATTTGAATAGTTGGGTTTATCAGCATCAATAAAAACGAGGTCGAAAGTTTGATTTAATTTTGGAACAATATCTAGAGCACTACCTGTATGTTGAAAAATTTGCGCTCCATAACTAGATTTATCAAAATATTTTCTTTGAAAATCAACTAATTCTTCATTAATATCTATAGTATGAAGTTCACCATCTTGTTGTAAACCTTCAGCTAAACACAAAGTAGAATAACCAGTGAAAGTGCCTAATTCTAAAATAGATTTTGGGCGAATTAATTTAGATATCATACTCAAAATACGACCTTGATATGGTCCACTGAGCATAATAGGTTGTAATATTTTTTGATATGTTTCTCTAGTTAACTGTTGTAATAGTTCTGGCTCTGGCTCAGAATGCGATACAACATAGTTGTCTAAATCTTNGGGCAAGAAATGCATAAATTGTAATTAAATATGAAAAGATACTTTACTCAGCAGATTTTTCTGTGATTTCAACTTCCTCATCAACTGAAGATTTGCTTAATATGAATAATATAGCACCAATAATGATAAGACCAAGTTTTATAATCCAAGCTGTGGTTTCACCTAATCCATCAATTAAACTGAAAAATTTTAGTTCTAATCCAACAAAGGGTAAAACGATTAACAATATTCCTAAAAACACAGCATAGCCTCCAATTTTTTTCATAATTATTTTAGTTGATTAGTTTTTAAATATAGAAATAAAAGTCGAATCGAAAATGTCTAAGACGTAATTCGTGAAATTAATTTTTGTTTCGCGTCGTCATCATCTCCGCATAACCATTGTATCACATTGTCTTCCCAAATCGCATCACATTCAGTTTCTGTAATAATCTTTCTATCTACAGCTAAATCTAATATTTTCCCAGGATAAGAAGATTGTTTTTCACTTTCCATTTCGCCTAAAGGATATGGATCATCTAATCCCATTAAAACTTGTTTAGAACCTTGATTTCTAATTAATAATTCTAATCCACCAGTATCATGAACCAATGTGTCAAAGAATATATTTTTATGACCTACCGCTTTTCTTGGATGGCTTTTGCCTTCAAATAAATCTGGTCGTCCGTCAAAACCTTGAATTCGTCTTCCTAAATTAATTTGAGCTAATTGGCCACCATGAGCAAAACAGGTTCTCATGTTAGGGAATTTGTCTTGAAAACCATTTAAGGTTAAAAAGTGATAAGCATCAGCACATTGTGCTAACATCCATATCAAATGAAAACGCCAAGATGTATTTTCTAGTTTTATAAATTTTTCTCCATCATAAGGATGAATTTCTACAGCAAGATTGTATTTATTTGCTAGTTCAAAAATAGGTTCATTCTCTTCATCAAAGATGCAACGCCAAGTACCAATAGTATCCATGTAATGCGTAGGAAGACATAAAAGTTGTAATCCTAATTCCTCAACACAACGTTCTATTTCCCAACAAGCACCACGAACAAATCCAGGATGTACAACAAAACCACAGGTAAATTTACTTGGGTTTTCACGTTGAACTTTAGCGTTAAAATCATTCTGAAAACGTAAAGCCTGTTTCATTTCCTCAACACGCAATCCATTGCCATAAAGTTGCGATAAGTTTAAAACGACAGCATGGTCAATTTTAAAGCGCTCCATCCAAGCTAATTTTTCATTTAAGAAGAAACTAGAATCTGTAATTGGTCGGTTCCAATCCTTTTGAAGCATAAATTTACGGTCTTTATCTACCCAAAAAATCCCTTTGTCTTTCATAAACTGAGGAATTTCCTCAGGGTAGGGAAGAAGGTGAGAGTGACCGTTTATTCTTAGTTTGCGTTTTTCTTTCATATGTGTCATGCTGAGCGCAGTTGAAGCATCTCGTTTGTCATTCCTGCGAAAGCAGGAATCGTATTAATCGGAGTTTCAATTAGTCTTGATTCCTATTGGTTAATAATTGCTTTTTAAAATATTCCCTTGTTAGCATTTTCTTTACACTAATTTTGTGATTTGCAGCTAAGAGATTCTTGCCTTCACAGGAATTGGTTATTCTACCTGTACCTACTTTGGTGGTTGCATTATTTCTCCACAGTTTGGACAGCTACGTTTATCTTTATCACTATAATAATTATCAAAAATTGCAGGCATATCAGTTTCTATATTTTCAACAGTAAAATCTTCTTCATACAACTTTGTTGTACAGTTTTCACAGAACCATAATAAAGCATCTTGTACACCTTTTTCTCTTGGGTATTCAATAACTAAACCAACTGTATTGGCACCACGCTGTGGTGAATGCGGTACTTTAGGAGGTAATAAAAAGATGTCTCCTTCTTTAATATGAATATCTTTTGGTGTGCCTTTGTCAATAACTTTTAAAATAATATCTCCTTCAACCTGGTAGAAAAATTCTGGAGTTTCATTGTAGTGATAGTCTTTTCTACTGTTGGGTCCACCAACGACCATAACAATAAAATCACCATCTTTCCACACCACTTTATTTCCAACAGGTGGTTTTAATAAATGTCGATTTTCTTCTATCCATTCTTTAAAGTTAATTGGAGGAAATAATTTACTCATGATATATATATTGTGTCATTGCGAAGCAAATTTTTATTTGCTGTGGCAATCTGTTTCAAAAGGAAAAGATTACCACGTCACTTCGTTCCTCGTAATGACAAATTCAATTCTTGTATAAAGTTACAAAGATTTTGTTCTTCCACCATCAACAGGAAGATTAATTCCGTTAATATACGAAGCACGCTCACTTGCCAAAAATGTAATTGCATTGGCTAATTCTTCTGGTTTAGCAAAACGTTTTGCAGGTACTGCGTTTTTCATTGCATTGGCAGACTCTTCTTCAGTATTTCCAGTTTTTGCCGATTTGTTTTTTATAATTTGAGTCAAGCGATCTGTACCTGTTGCTCCAGGAAGCACGTTGTTTACTGTGATACCAAATTGTCCTAACTCATTAGCCAAGGTTTTACTCCAATTTGCAACTGCACCGCGAATAGTATTGCTTACTCCAAGACCATCTAGAGGTTGTTTTACAGACGTTGAAATCACATTTATAATACGGCCATAACTTTCATCTTTCATAAAAGGAACAACTGCCTGTACTAATACATGATTACATTTTAAATGTTGCGTAAATGCATTTTCAAATTCTTCAATTTTAGCAGAAAAAACTGGTCCACCAGCTGGTCCTCCAGTATTATTAACTAAAACATGAAAACCATTATGTTTAGAAATATATTCAGTCACTTTTTCTTTTAATTCCATAGGATTAGAAAAGTCAGCAACGATATAATCGTGGTTTCTGTGTTGCGGTAATTCTGAGAGCGTTGCTTTTAATTTGTCTTCGTTTCTAGCAATAAGTGTTACTTGTACACCTTCTGCAGCTAATGCTATTGCTGTTGCTTTTCCTATTCCTGCTGTGCTTCCGCAAACTAATGCGTATTTGTTGTTTAGTTCTAAGTTCATTTTTTTTAGATAAAAGAGAAAAGAGAAAAGAAAATAGAGGGTTTGAGTAAGTCTATTATCTTTTGTCTATGCTCTAGGTTCTTTTTTTAATATTTTATACAAACATTCTTAGCTTCAGTAAAAAAGCGTAAAGCTTCAAAACCACCTTCGCGACCAACTCCAGAATTTTTTACACCACCAAAAGGTGTTCTTAAATCGCGCATCATCCAAGTGTTTACCCAAACGATTCCTGCTTGTAATTGATTACTCATTCGCATAGTGCGTTTAAGATTGTTGGTCCAAAGTGTAGCTGATAAACCATACTTTACCTTATTTGCCATTTGAAGAACATCATCTTCAGTATTAAAAGGCATAATAGTGACGACTGGCCCAAAAATTTCTTCTTGGTTTACTCTGCATTCGTCATTGGGCACTTCAATAACGGTCGGTTCTAAGTAATAACCATTTTCAAAACCTTTTACTGTGACTTCATTTCCACCACATAAAACAGTTCCGTTTTCGTCTTTAGCGATGTTGATATACTCTTTTACTTTTTCTAAATGTGGTTTAGAAACTAAGGCTCCAATATTGGTGTCTGTTTCCGATGGATGACCAATTTTTAAGGCTTTCACTTTTGCGACAAAGTCCCTTTTGAATTTTTCATAAATAGAACCTTCTACAAAAATACGACTTCCACATAAACATATTTGACCTTGGTTGGCGAATGATGAGCGAACTGTTGTATTCAACATATCATCATAATCGCAATCTGCAAAAATGATGTTTGGGTTTTTACCACCTAATTCTAAGGATAACTTTTTAAACATTGGCGCTGCTACTTTTGCTATGTGCGCTCCTGTTGCTGTGCCTCCTGTAAAAGAAATGGCTTTAATATCTGGATGCTCCACAATGGCTTGTCCTGTTGAACCTCCAAGTCCGTGAACAATATTTAAAACACCTTTAGGGAGGCCTGCTTCATTACAAATTTCACCTAACAAGTAAGCTGTCATTGGTGTAACTTCACTAGGTTTAGCGACAACACAGTTTCCTGCAGCAATTGCAGGAGCGATTTTCCAAGTAAACAAATAGAGAGGAAGATTCCATGGTGAAATACAGCCAACAACACCAATAGGTTGTCTTAAAGTGTAATTGATGGCTTGTTGCCCAACACTTTCATGACTTTCACTAGCAAATTGTGTAATCGCATTGCCAAAGAATCTAAAGTTGCTTGCTGCTCTTGGTATGTCTATAGCTTTTGCTAAAGACACAGGTTTGCCATTGTCTTTACTTTCGGCTTCGGCAAAACGTTGTAAGTTGGATTCAAGTAATTCTGAAATTTTAATTAAGATTCTGCTTCGTTCTTCTAACGTGGTTTGCGACCAACTCGGAAAAGCAGATTTTGCTGCGATGTAAGCATTCTCAACATCTTCTTTTGATGAATTTGGAATTTGCCCATATATTTCTCCGTTTGAAGGGTTGTAGTTATCTATCCAATTATCTTTAATTGGATTATGGAAGTTGCCGTTTATGTAGTTTTTTATTCCTGCGAATGTAGGAATATTATTATGGTTTTCTCTATTTGCCACGAATTCACGAATTATTTTTTGATTCTATTTTTTATCTCATCCATCTACTAACTTCTTTTTCTAGTACCCAATTATTACCTTTCTTTTTATAAATAAGAGACGAACCACTATATTCTTTATAATCAACTTGTATAAAAGCTAAATTTAGTGATTCATTAAAAATAGGTTTTAATATTTGAATATATTTATGCTTTTCAATAAGATTGAAAACTTTATCTAAAGAGTCTTGAGAAACGAGTTTCTTTTCTATTAGGCTATCTCCAATATATGATCTATGAATTAATTTGTCATAATTAACTGTTTTAAATCCTGCTTTCATTAAATCAATAGAATTTATACTATCTGAATGAATTTGATTATGAACAAACATTGTGTCACCTACATTTAGGTACTTTGTAATTAATTCTACTTCAGAAACCCATTTAGTTTTACCGTTTTCAGATAAAGGCTTTTCAGAATTAAAAAATCTTTTTTCAAATACGAATGCGTTTTCATAATATTTAGAAAAGATAGTTGTATCATTTGATATTACTCTCAAAAATTCTAATTGTTCAGCTTTTGTAGGTATATATCTTTCTTCCTTGTTTTTACAAGAAAGGCTTAAAAGCAAAATGAATAAATATTTATAACAGAGCTTCAAATTGAAATTTCAATTTTATTTATGAGATTCCTGCCTGCGCAGGAATGCGATTACCTTAATCTCAACCACCAAATCTGGATGCGGCAATTGATGTACAGCAACAGTTGTGCGTGTTGGTCCTGTTTCTTTATCAAAAAACTCTGCATAAGCTTTATTGTAATCTGCAAAATCATTCATGTTTACTAAAAATGATGTCACGTCAACCACATCTTTTAGTGTTGCTCCAACTTTAGCTAAATTACCTTCTATGTTTTTTAAAACTTCTTGAGTTTGGGTGTAAGCGTTTAGCTTTTTAGTTCCCATGTTGTCAATAATATCGACTCCTGCAATAGTATTGTCTGGTCGTCTAGAACTTGTACCTGAGACGAAAATGAAGTCTCCGACTTGTTTAACGTGTGGATAAGCTCCTCTTGGTGTTACCACATTTCCTGCGGAAGCAGGAATCTCATTCTTTTTATTACTCATTGCTTAATAGTATTTGTCATTGCGAAGCAATTTTTTTCATTTGCTGTGGCAATCTGTTTCTTTCTTTCTTTCTTTCTTTCTTTCTTTCTTTCTTTCTTGTTCATTTTGTCTTGATACAAAACGAACCAAAAAATCACGATCAAAATTAGGAAATTGCTAAAGCATCATTCGTTTTCGGAATTCCGTGCTTGAAGCTTCGCTTCGCATCTACATTCCTTCACTCACTATTTCTGAATTTTGATGTTCAATTCTTTTAATTGATTTAGGACTTTTACCTTTATTGAGGTTTGTCCTTAATTTCTTCAGTTATTTAATTTCTCACTAATCACTAATCACTAATCACTAATCACTAATTAATGTAATCCAGCCATTTTATCGTCTTCTAAAATCGCTTCAGTTTCAGTTTCTACTTTATCTAAAATATCTTTAAGGTCATCTTCGGTTGAAATAATTCCGTCAGATAACATATTTAAAATGGCTTTGTCTTGTGCTCGTCCTCTTAACATCGCTTCTCTATAACCAATATCTTCATTAAAAGTAACTAAACTATATTTTGAAGAATAATCCTCAGGAAATTCTTTCTCAAGAGCCATTTCAATTTTGCGCTTTTCTTGGAAAATAGCTTGACCAACGTGACTTTTCATTTCGTGAAAATTATCAATGGCTAAATCTGCAATCGCATCAGTATCTTTCTTTCTGTTTTTCTCATAGGCTTCAAAAGTGGCTTCCCAATTGTCTAAATTTTGATCGAGTACTTTATCAAATTCTACCACATCTTCAAAAGAAGCATTCATGCCTTGTCCATAAAAAGGAACAATAGCATGAGCCGAATCTCCCATTAACAAGGTATTGCCTTTGTAATGCCAAGGTGAACATTTTACGGTTCCTAAAGGTGCTGTGGGATTTTCGAAGAAATCTTCAACTAAATTTGGCATCAATTCTAAAGCATCTGGAAATTCTTTTTGAAAGAACTCTGTCACAATTTCTGGTGTGGATAAATTATTAAAATTGTACTCACCTTCAGCATAACTTAAAAATAAGGTTACTGTAAAACTACCATCTAAATTTGGTAAAGCAATAACCATAAAATCACCTCTTGGCCAAATATGTAATGCGTTTTTGTAGGTTTTATAATCGCCTGTTTCTGTTGGTAAGATACTTAGTTCTTTATAGCCATGTGTTAAATAGTCTTGTGAGAAACTAAATAAGAATTTACGTTCTAAATAGTAGCTTTTTCTGAGGGCAGAACCTGATCCATCTGTAGCAATAATGCAATCAGCATCTTCTATAAACTCGTCTTTAGAATGGTAATCTTTAAATAAAGCGGTTGTGTTTTCAAAATCGACAGATTTGCATTTTTTGTTAAAATGGATTTTTACATTATCATGCTTTTCGGCTTCAGTTAAAAGTAAACCATTAAGTTCTCCTCTAGAAATAGAGTTGATATATTCATAATCTCTACCACTATAGTTAGATAAAAAAGTGTTGCTCTCTCTGTCATGAAGCATTCTTCCATTCATAGGAATGCATAGTTCTTTTACCTTATCTTCTATACCAACGAGTTTCATCGCTTTATTGCCACGATCTGAAAAAGCTAAGTTAATAGAGCGACCAGCAGAGATATCAGTTTTGCGTAAATCTGGTCGCATTTCGTAAACGGTAACGTTGTAGCCTCGTTGACCTAGTCTTAGTGCTAATAAGCTTCCGCAGAGTCCTGCTCCAATTATTAGTATGTTTTGTTGTTTGTTACTCATTTTTGTTTTTCTTTTCTCTTGTTCATTTTGCCTTGATGCAAAACGAACCAAAAAATCACGATCAAAATTTGGAAATTGCTAAAGCACCATTCGCTTTCGGAATTCCGTGCTTGAAGCTTCGCTTCGCATCTACATTCCTTCGCTCTTTATTTCTGAATTTTGATGTTCAATTCTCTGAATTGATTAAGGACTTGATAATTTAATTATTTCGTTCTTAATTCAATCTGTCTTTATTATTTATCCCATGATAGTTCCTTCCCTTTGGGAAGGTTAGGATGGGCTGTTTAATATGTTTTTCATTTTTTCAACCATTAAATAAACATCTTCAAACGAATTATACAAAGGTACAGGTGCACATCTAATCACATCTGGTTCTCGCCAATCACTTATCACTCCAGCTTCAGTTAATTTATCGTGTAATTTTTTATCAGCATTTAAAACTTGAATTGATAGTTGGCAACCACGTTCTTCTGGGTTTTCTGGTGTGATGATTCTTATAACATCCTCGCCAAGTTCTTTTAATAGAAATTCAAAATAACCCGTTAATGCTTTCGATTTCTTAAGTAGTTTATCTAAACCAACGTCATTAAACATATCTAATGACGCTTTAATTGCTGCCATAGATAAAATTGGTGGATTACTTAATTGCCAACCTTCTGCTCCTGGTAACACATCAAACTCGTGTCGCATATTAAATCGCGTATCTTTATTATGGCTCCACCAACCTGTAAATCGGTTTAGACTTTTATCGTAAGCATGACGCTCGTGAACAAAACAACCAGACAAACTGCCTGGTCCAGAATTCATATATTTATAAGTACACCAAACAGCAAAATCTGCTCCTGAGTTGTGCAAGTCTAAATCCACATTTCCGGCTCCATGTGCGCAATCAAATCCAACCATGCAACCATAGCTGTGACCAAGTTTTGTAATACGTTTAAAATCGAAAAACTGACCAGTATAATAATTGACACCTCCTATCATAATGAGTGCAATCTCGTTACCATGCATTTCGAGAATGGTTTCTAAATCTTCGTAACGTAATAATTCTTCACCTTTTCTAGGTTTCCAAAGAATTAATCCTTCTTTATCGTCAAAACCATGATGTCTTAATTGAGATTCAACGGCATACTTATCTGAAGGAAATGCATCACTTTCAATCAGAATCTTATATCGCTCATTAGCAGGTTTGTAAAACGAAGCCATCATAAAATGAAGATTCGCAGTTAAAGAATTCATAGTAACGACCTCAATAGGTTTTGCGCCTACTAATTTTGCTGTAGCTTCCGTTAAAAATTCATGATATGGCAACCAAGGATTTTTAGCTTCTGTATGTCCTTCAACTCCAAGATTTGCCCAATCTTCTAATTCTTGATTTATATAAGATTTTGTTGATTTTGGTTGTAATCCAAGTGAATTACCGCAAAGATAAATGAGTTCATTTCCCTTCTTGTCTTTTGGAATATGAAACTGTTCTCTGTAGTTGGATAATTCGTCTAAAGTGTCTTGTTGTTTTGCGTAATCAAGACCTATTTTATAGTTGGACAATTTGAATTTATTTTTCGGTTGCTAACAAAAATAAGGATTTATTACCACAAAAAAAGCGCTTTGTTTTCAAGGCGCTTTTTAATATATATAGACGCCAAAAGGCGGAAAATGTAAGCTATACGTTTTATGTTAAAAACTTTAAACGCGAATCTTACATTATAGATTGCAAAAATACAGTGTTAATTCTATTCTTCCAAAGTAATACTTATATCTGTAAAATTTAAATTCCATTTACCATCTTCTTTTTTATGGTCTGTGGCAATTTTAATTCCGTTGTAGTCTTCATAGTTTTCAAACGTTGTTGTAAGTGATGGTTCTACTGAATTTCCTTTTCTAAAGATCCATTCTTTGATTATAAATTGGTCATCATAAAATATATCATAGGCATCACCAGGTGTATAACCACCTTCTTGTTGGTATGTTATGGTTATCATATTTAATTGTGTTTTATGAATTGGAGATTCCATTTTTTTAGTTTCTGAAATCCTTGCAGTAGTATTCCAAACCAATTGAAAAGGCACAAAAAACCAGAATTTATCATTAATAAATGATCTATCAGCAGCCATATTAATGCTATCCTTGTGACTTCTTGTATAGTTTACGGTTTTCTTGCCAGCTGCCATATTTACTTTACCTGTTTTTGGTTGCCATGTCCAAGAACGTCCATTTCCTTTTATAGAATCTCTATTAACTTGAAAAGTGAATTTTACTTCTTCAACGTTTTTCCAATTTTCAAAACCATATGCATTCGCAATTTTTTCGGCTATGGTTAATTCTTTTATAATTTCCTTTTCAGAAGTTTCAGATTTACAAGACGAGACAAGTAATAAACAGATTAAACCTAGATATAATGATTTCATATTAAAAAAGATGTTTTAAATTACAAGCAAAATTAAGTCCCTTCCTAACCTTCCCAAAAGGAAGGGATAAAAACTTATGAAGAAAATGAAAGACAACACTAATTATTTTGACGTAAATAAAACCACTTGGAACAAAAAAGTAGCCATACATGCACAAAGCGATATGTATAATATGGAAGCTTTTAAAAAAGGGGAAACGTCACTTATGCCATATGAGTTAAAAGCTTTAGATAATGTTAAAGACAAGTCTCTACTCCATTTACAATGCCATTTTGGACAAGATACGTTGAGTTGGAGTAGAAGTGGAGCAAAATGCGTTGGTGTAGATTTAAGTGATGAAGGTGTAAAGCTAGCTAAACAGTTAAATGAAGAATTACAGCTTGATGCCAAGTTTGTATGTTGTAATGTTTTAGATACATCAAAACATATTTCTGAGACCTTTGATATTGTATTTACCAGTTATGGAACCATTGGTTGGCTTCCGGATTTAAAACCTTGGGCAAAAATGATTTCAGAACGTTTAAGAGTTGGAGGTACATTTTATATTGTAGAATTCCATCCTATTGCATGGATGTTTGATTATGTGGATGGGAAATCAAAAATGAAATACCATTACAGTCAAGATGAAGTGATTTATGATGAATATGAAGGTACTTATGCAAATCAAGGCTCAAAAATGGTTAGTAAAGAATATGGTTGGAATCATGGATTAAGCGAAGTGATTAATTCACTTATTGAAGCTGGATTGCAAATAGATTATCTTAATGAATATGACGAAAGCCCTTATGACGTATTTCCAGATTTAATTAAATTAGATAATGGAATGTATAAGATGAAAGATCAATTATTTCCTATGATTTTTGAGTTGAAGGCTACGAAAATATAGATTATTCTGTCTTTTCGAGCGCAGTCGAGAAATCAAGATATTTAAACTGCGCTCAATGTGATACTGGACCTGCGAGGTTTTGAAATCTTACAGGATAAAACCTTGTTTAATGCTTCTCATCATCCTTCAATAACTCAGGAAATTTTGCTTTAAATTTATTTAATCTCGGGACAGATACGCTTCTAATATAACCTTGATTAGGATGCAGCCTTTCATAATTTTGATGATAGTCTTCTCCAACCCAGAATTTTTGAAACGGATAAACTTC
>JGI24023J19991_10002466_pt1 | contig 13479 bp, 14 predicted proteins | sample Cruoilmetagenom1_FD_19991 | JGI IMG/M metagenome (IMG submission 19991)
ATTGAATCTGTAAGAAAGAATTCACCAGATGATGGTAATTATGAACGTTTAACATCTAAAGGAGGAAGTCCTTATTTTAACTTAAAAGCGTCTAATGGCCAGGTTATTGGAACAAGTGAAATGTATTCTTCTGCAAGTGGAATGGAAAATGGAATTGCTTCAGTAAAGAAAAATGGACCAGATGCAGAAGTTGATGATTTGACGTCGTAAAAAAGAATAGTATAACTATAGTGAAGATTCTTTAGGGGTAATATGCCATAACTCATAAGATGGTGTTATGGTTTTTTACCTCTTTTTTTGTTGCCGATGAAAGAAAAAAGTTAAGGCAAGCCTAACCATGTTCATTATGCTTGATTACAGCATATAATTATGTTTTATATATGATTGAGGGAGTTATTTACTCCTTTAAACATTAATATAGGTAGCTTTTTTCCAAATTTATACTTTATAAGTCCAAAGGAGGGAGGTTCAAAATATAGTTTGTACTTCTTCCGCCTTCTCCTGAATCCAATAAGACTCCNTTTTCNATTAAATCTTGAATATCTTTTCTGGCAGTATCTCTATGTACTTTCGTCATCTTTGCCCATTTAGAAGAATGCAATTTTCCAATGAAGTTACCTTGAAGTTTATTAATCATTTCAACTTGTCTTTCATTGAATTGTGTGGTTTTATGTAACTCCCAAAAATTTGCCTTTATCAATATTTTAGATAGTGTTTTACTTGTTGCTTCAAGAGCGTCAGTTAAGCGCTCAAAATACCAGACGAGCCATTGACTTACGTCCATACTGCCTTTTTGTGTGGATTCCAATACATCATAATACCCCTTTTTGGATTTCATAATCTGAGACGACATACTATAGAAGCGTTGGTTGGTTCGATCTGCTCTGGCCAGTTGATTATCTGCAATGGCTCTAGCGATTCTTCCATTCCCATCATCAAAAGGATGGATGCTTACAAACCATAAATGAGCTATTGCTGATTTTACCACAGGCTCCATACTTTCATCTGTGTTAAACCATTCGATAAATCGATTCATTTCTTCTTCTAATCGTGGAGCTTTAGGAGCAGTGTAATGTATCTTTTCTTTTCCCATTGCACCTGATACAACTTGCATTGGACCGTGTTCATCACCTCTCCATTCACCTACCGTAATCTTATACATTCCGCTTCTTCCAGTTGGAAATAGGGCAGCATGCCATCCACACATTCGATCCTTAGTTAGTGGATCCTCAAATTTCTGAGTTGCATCTAACATCATTTCTACGACACCTTCTACTCCACGACTGGCATTGGGTAATCCGGATATTTCCATACCAAGCCTTTTAGCTATTGATGACCGTACTTCTTCTGGGTTTAATAATTCTCCTTCGATTTCACTTGACTTAACAATGTCTTCGGTTAATGTCTCAAGTACGGCTTCTTCTCTTAGTTCGAATCCCATACCTTCCATTCGTCCTATTAATCTACCCTGCAGATCTCGTACCTTGCTCACGTATGGGAGTAAGGTATCATTCTCCCATCTAAAGTTTGGCCAGTCTTTGCTTTGGTGTAAATACATTGTGTTGTGTTTTAATGCGGTATTTTATACTGCAAATATAGTAAGTATTTGACGTATTACAAACTAATTGCCGTTTTATTTACGTCGATAATTGTANTTAATTGCCGTATTAATCAAGCGAAGGTCAATTGATNGAGCAACTCAGAAAAAATGGACTATATGAACTCGTAGAAAAAGAGAAGGAGAGAATGAAAGCTTTTAAGTTAAAATTAGAAAAACGGAAAGCCAAAAAAGAAGAACTTTTGTTAGTTGCGAAACGTCTTAAAAGTTTAGGGTCTGATGTTGATTTTATCAAGAAAGCTACTGGTCTTTCTAAACGAGATATTGATAAGGTAGATTAGGAAGTGTTAAGATTATACCTAAAAATTTGTTTTACTCAAGGTTTCACTACAATTGTTGTTACCAATTATATACCGTGAGCCGATTAGTTTGCTTATTTGGCTCAAATATACGTAAAATATGAGCCGAATACAAATATTATTCGACTCATGAAATGCAGATTATACAACCTTCAAACCCAAGGAAACCTCAAGAAAAATTCAATTAAGGTTAAACGTAATACAAAATCAGATTAAATATTTATATTTATAACCTGATTTTTAATGCTTTGAAAAAACCCCTCTTTCTTTTATTAATACTATTATGCCCTATCTCTATACTTCAAAGTCAAGAGGTGGTTTTTATTAAAGCTAAAGAAAAGGGGAACGGATTTTTAAAAGAAAAATCAGGTGAATGCTTTGCAATCTTACCTAATCATGTTACATCTAACTATCTTGGAAATATTTCTATCCTAAATAAACAAAGAGTAAAATCATATGGTAGGTTAATTGAAACATATGAGCCTGACTTAGCAATTCTAAGAATTAAAAAAGGAGGAAAACAAAAGTGTAGCTCTTGGCAATTAGTTGAGGATTTTAATACGATCCTAAGTAATTCTGTTGACGGTACTATTGAGTATATTGATGATTTTGGTACTTCTAATTTAATCCCTGTACATATTATTGCCATAGATCAACAAAGTATTTCAATAGTCCCGAAAATCGAAAGTCAAAATTTCCAAAAGGGAATGAGTGGCTCGGCTTTTTACATTAAAAATAAAGACAAAAAATTATTTTCAGGTATGTTGATGAGTATTGAAGATAATCTCAAAACAGGTCATGTATATCAGGCGGATGATATCTTAAGAAATGTATCTCCATTTTTTACTGAAAGAAAAAAAAAGAATGTCGGTATCTTAATTCTAAAAGATAATATTAGTGATTTAAAAATTTCAAGTTCTTTGATTGCTCATTTAAATGCTAATAATAAATATAGTGCCTTGAGTAATTTTAAAAGTAAAGAAGTTATTTATAAGGAGTTTGACAATATATTTTATGGAAAGAATAGAAAATCTTTAGGTAGTAAATTTAAAGATGATTTGGATCAAATACTTCTTGGGAAAGTCACTTTAGTCAAAGATATAAATGAAAAAAATATGTTTGTTATTCGTATGTATTTAGAAGTAAATATATATTCTACAAAAGACTTTAGTCTAATAAAATCGATGACTATTTCTGGAAAGGGAATAAATTCTAATTCCTATATTGCAGAAAATCAGTCCTTAAAATCCTTATTAACCAACCTTAAAAAACAGTTATGAAAAAACAAAGAGCCTTACTTAGCCTTATTATTATTTTATTTTTAACAACTAACACTCAAGCGCAAGATTTTGACTCACAATTAGAAAAACTTGCTCAAGGTATTGCCGTCAAACTAGATAGTAAAGGAAAAAAGAAAATTGCTGTTTGGGGCTTTGTTACAGAAAATGGCGAACGTACTGCTTTGGGTAATTATCTAACAGAAGATTTCTCAGTCTATGTTACCAATTTTGGCGAAAAATTTGAAGTAATAGACCGTAATCATTTAGATATTTTATTAAAAGAACACAAGTTAAACTCTGAGGGTTATATTGATGACAATACTGCTAAAGAATTAGGTAAGATTATTGCTGTTGACGCCATTATTACAGGCACATATACAGTTTTAAATACCACAGTAAAAGTGAGAGCAAAAGTATTGGATACTGAAACTGCATTACAGTTTGCCGCTAATATGGCTTCATTACCTATAAATGAAGAAGTGGCCTCCTATTTAGGTATTAGTGTAAATGGTGGGAATACTACTAATAAAGGGTTTAACACTTCCTTAAACTCAAACGAGACCATTAACAACCCTGAAACTGTAGATCCGAAATGCAAAGAAGAAAATTTTGGGGATTTATGTTTATTTAATTCGACTAATCAAAAAATGATTGTACTTATAAGATACTTTAGATATGCCGACACAACAAAAAATACTAAAATTCATAAAACAATTATCATAAATCCTGGAGAAACTAAGTGCGTATATAGATTTTGGAATAGAGAAATTTTTTATCATGTTGCAAATTGGGAATCATTTCAGGAAGATTTTAAAGGGATAGAAACATATTTATATAATCAGGGATATTATAAATTTTTGAAAGATTTAGGAGAATTAAAAATAGAAACTTGTAAATCCAAAACATTCACAATAAAGTGATAAAAACAATTATTTTCATAGTATCAATTCTAATTTATGCAAATTCTTTTGCGCAGATAAAACCAAATAAAACAGTTTTAGAGAAAAGAAATTGGGAGGTTTGGCAAGATAGGATACCTATTAGCGGAGGTGTACGCATTGGTTTAATGCTATCAGAGAGTATGCTCAAGGTAAACCCAAGTTCATTTTATGTGTATGTTCCTAATACAGAAATTAAAACAGTATGTGTAGAGTTAAGCTCTAAAGATGGACGGTACTCGGCCAGAATAGACTATAGCATTGATAAACTAAATAAAGGTGTTCATCAATTTTTATTACCTACAAAATATAAAAAAGAACTATCTAGTTATAAGGCAAATGAAATCGTAATTTTAGCATCCTTAAACGAAAATTGTAATGAAAACCCGAAAGCATATCTCATAAGTAATTGGAATAACTTGAATACTAAAAAAAATGTATTCGTTTATATTAACTCTCAGATTCCTGCTAAACTGGTCTTAGATTCTGTTGAATTTGATTGTGATGATTTAGAATCACCTACCATCGCATTTAATAAAAAATGTAAAATACCTTTAGACTCTTTAAAAGAAACATCTTTAGTATACATTAAACAAAGAACACGTAGGATGGGCAGGGTTAAATTCAATTCCTACGAATTACCAATTAAATCCCCACAAATTGAAAATTAAAAAACGACATAAACCTATCTCATTTTTTATTGGCATATTGTTATTATGTATACTAATATTCATTATTGCAATTGCCATACCTATTCCAACAACATTTAATGTTTCTGTAACTACTGAGAGAATTGAATTTAAAACAACTGACGAAAATAACTCAAGAATCCCGTTAAATAATGTCTATGTTTACAATTATGAGGGAGATAGCTTAGGAAAATACAATGGTACCTTTCATATTTCAGAGGGGTCAAAAGTAATAGCTGAACGTATCTCAAATGGAGCTCTAACAATTCAAGTAGAAAATGAAGCAAAAAAAAGTTCAGGAATATTATATGATACACAGGATAAAATAATAAATGAAGCTGATAGTTTTATAGAATTCTATATTCCAAAACCATCAGAAAGAGCAATCAAAGGTGAGAATATCATTATTCCCTTTTCAGGAGATGTTGTTTTAGGAAGAGCTGTTAATTATGAATCTTATGCCTATAATCCAGCATTGGTTAGAAATGGTAAAATTACGATGATAGGAAAATCTTTGTTTGCTAATCATTTTTTTGAATCTGGTACATATGACTTAAATATAGGGGATCAGTTTGTGATTGAACAAGCTAAAAGCAAAGCCTATGGTTTTGTTGTCGTCAATGAAAACCCTGCTATGAGCGCCGCCTACAGAGTAGTAGGTAAAAAAGGACGGATTGTAACTCCGGGTCCTGTAAATGAAGAAACAGGTTATTTTATTTCAACAACATTTTTGAGTCGTTTTTTATATGACAGTTTCTTTCAAAGCTTATCTTGGGCTTTTGCATGCATAATATTTATCTCAACTGCACTAACATTTATTAAAGATTCGGAAGAATTGATCTCCAAAAGAAAAAAGAAAAAGTAATAATGACGTAATCATTTAACCTTCTTTATTGTATTAGTTTCCGCTTGTAGTTTTGTAAATCCCTGCCCCGTATATACCTTAGATTTAGATAAACTACCCTGTCTTATTCCTGCCCTGTTATAGACGTTATACTTCAATTTTAAATCACAAATTATAATGTCAGAATTAATGTCACCATTTCTAAATGACTTTTTAATTGTACCTACACAAATATATTCTGAATTTACTTTATCCTTCAAAATAGAAATGTTTCCTGCCAATAAGCTATTTACAGTATTCTTGCTTAAACTTCCGATATTGGAAATATTTCCTGTTTTATAAGAAGCAAATACGTTATCCTGTAGTCCGGAAATCATTTTGTTGTCGAGTTGAAAACCGTTATCAAATATTAGAATAGTCATTTGACCTTTACGTATCGATCGATTTAATGGAGAAGCAATAACTGATTCTTTCTTGCTGTTTGACTTATTTTGACTTTCAACTTCACTATTTTCTAATCGTATCTTTTCAACAATAGTTGTCAATTCACTTTCTGAAACTAAAGCTAATTTTTGCCCCGTAATTGGATGTTTACCGGGCGCATCGAAATACTCCTTATCACCTGATGTTAAGGTAGCTTGCCACACGTCATGTCTATTCTCTAAATAATTTGGCAATTCACTTATCTTAAGTTGCTTGATTACATTAACATCTTGCCCAATATGAAAGACATTTTTACCAATACTATACATAAGTACAAGCATCAACAAAAGAACTCCAATTATAGCAACTAAATAGGCTTTTAAATTGGGCTTTAACCTACCACTATTACCAGCTTCTTTTAACTCCTTTTGAAATTTAACACTTGTAATCGCTTTAAGATTAATTTCTTTCGAAGAATCTTGAGAATTGATATAGTTCTGATAGCTATCGTATCCCAAAAAATTACAAATTAGTTTTATAGTATTTTCTTCTGGATTTTTCTTTGGTATTTTATCAGTTAAATATCCATTATGAAGTCTTTCAATGGTTTTGTAACTAAGTCTTTCATTGCTCTTATTTTGAATTTCTTCAGCAATGAATATAGACAAGGCATTGGTAGAGCTTTTGGAGCAATTTTGCTTTGCTAAATGAAAAGCTTCTCTGATTATTTTTTTGATTATTTCTTCTTTCATATCTACAATACCCAACTTAAATACAGTTTTAAAAGTTACTGATTTAAGTGTGTCTTAAAGTTGTCAAATAGTTGTCTAACACTTGTCTAGGCTTCTTAAAACAATCTTTTTTTTCTTTGTGTGAAGAATTAGTTGCTGTTATACTAAGCTAGTAAAACAAATGTACAAAACTAATTCTTTTAGGAAATCTAGTGCTTTAGCAATAACGAACTGGGAAGTAGTTAAAAGCTACTGCATTTAGATTTCCACTTCCCAAAACAAAAGGAGTGCTCCCAAACTCAAGTGGGTTTTAGTACCCCAAACATGCCTTGGCTAAAATAGCCGAGCAGTAACCCTATTGTCCAATTTTAAAAATGAATAAAGATGAAAAAAACAATTATAATACTTGCAATAATTTTATTAGGAATAAACGTTACTTCTTGTACACAAGATACGATTTCAGAAGAACAACAGGCACAAGAACTATCAACTACTGGTGAAGATGGAGAAGTAGTTGATGAAAGAGACGATGGATAAAGAGTCTAATAAAACATTATTTAGAGCTATACCCTTGGTATGGCTCTTTTTTTTATAAATTTAGAGTCAACAAATTTATATGACATTAAGAAACTTCCCTTGTATACTTTTCTTCATAGTATTTCTATTAGGATGTAATCAAAAGAATAATAAAACATCTAGTTTTAAAAGCAATGATAAGGATAGCTTGAACTATTATTTGGACAAAAGTAAAGAAAAGTCAATTGATCTTAAAAAACGTTTATATTTTATTGATAAGGCTTATAAAAAGAGTATTAATTTACCTTTAGATTCTTTATCACTAGCTATAATATCATACAAAAGTTCATTGCATTACAAACAAAATCAAAATGACAGTACATTATTTTATGATAGAGCTTTGTTAAAAAAATCAAATGAAATTAATAATGATTATTATCTAGGAAGAGGAAACAAAAATTTAGCTTTTCATTATAAAAAAACTGGAAATACTGATAGTAGTTACTATTATTACAATCAGTCAAAAGGTTATTTCAAAAACCTTAAAGACAGCAATCAAGTCGGAAGGGTTTTAATGAGTATGGCTCAGATACAAAAAAATCAAAGCGATTTTATAGGTAGTAAAGAAACCATTACAGATGCCATTCAACTCTTAACTTTCACAAAGAATAGTAAATATTTGGCATCATCTTATAGCATTTTGGCTACAAATCATCAAAAGTTATTGAACCATCAAGACGCTATAAAGTATAATAATTTAGCATATAACACAACCAAGTCAAAAAAGGATAAATTAATCTACCAAAATAATTTAGCAACTGTTTTTATTTCCAATAAAGAATATACTAAAGCTATTAATTTATTAAGAAAAGTTAGATATGATTCTATATTAAAAAATAGTCCAAAACAATACGCTAGAGTTATTGACAATTTGGCCTACTCACAATGGTTGGCAGGTGAAAGAGAGATATTACCAGTCTTTCTTGAAGCTTTAGATTTGAGAATAAAACAGAGTGACGAACGTGGACAAATAGCAAGTTATCTACACTTAGGTGAATATTATTTAAAAGTAAACAAACTAAAATCAAAGTATTATCTAAATAATGCGATTAAACTCTCAAAAAAATTAAAAAACCCTAGAGGAGAATTGGAAGCATTGCAGTTTTTAATGCAATTAAACTCTCAAGATATTATTGCAAAAAACAGATACATTTTATTAAATGACAGTTTATACAAACAAGAACTAAAAGCCAAAACCCAATTTGCGAAATACAAATATGATGATAAACTAAAGCAAGAAGAGATAGAAACCCTGACTATAGATAAACAGCGTAAAGAAATAGAAATTTCAAAACAAAAGGCACAAAAAATTATTACTGGTTTATTGGCAATGATTGTAGTTATCTCTGGATTTTTCCTCTTTTACTATCTAAAACAACGACATAAAAAAGAAAAATTAAAAGAAATTTATGATACTGAAACCAGAATTTCAAGAAAAGTACATGATGAACTCGCTAATGATGTGTATAATATTATGAATCGTATTCAAAACGAATCAAAAACAAAACAAAAAGCGGTTTTAGAGCAATTAGAAGATGTATATAAAAAGACTAGAGATATTTCTTATGAAAATGGTACAATAAATTTCGAAAATCAATCTTTTAATCTTGAGTTAAAAGAAATGCTCAATAGCTATCAAAATAAAAACATAAGCATTTTAACTAGAGGTCTCCATGAAAAACTTTGGTTAGAAATAAAAGACCATAAAAAAATTGTTATTGAACGTGTTTTAAAAGAGTTAATGACTAATATGAAAAAACATAGCAAAGCTTCAAACGTGGTTATTACTTTTAAAAAAGATAGAAAAAACCTCATAATAACTTATGTTGATGACGGTGTTGGTTTAAAAAAAATAGATAATTTTAAACGAAACGGCTTGCAAAATGCGGAAAACCGTATTCAAAATATAAATGGAACTTTTATTTTTGACATGAATAACAAAAATGGAGTAAAGCTTCAAATGTCTATTCCTATTTAAATCATTTTTAAAAATGTTTAAAAAAATATTAATAGTTGATGATCATGCCAGTGTAAATCATGGTATTGTTCAAACACTTTTAAGAGAAACCAAAATTCCGCAAATTGAACATACACAATATTGCGATGATGCTTATTTAAAGTTTCAAAAAGCTAGTCAAGATAAAAGGCCATTTGATTTATTAATTGTTGACTTAACATTTAAAGAAGACCATCGTAAAGATAAATTCAAGACAGGTATTGACCTTATTGAAACACTTAGAAGCAAACAGCCTCAGCTAAAAGTAATCGTCTATTCGGTCGAAGATAGACCTGTAAAAATTAAATCGTTAGTTACAAAGCATCATATAAATGGGTTTGTTTCTAAAAGTAGAAATGGCTTAAAAGAATTGTTAGATGCTATACATACTGTTTGGAATAATAATACCTATATTTCTAAAGAAATAGGAATTGACTTGCGTAAAAATGATCTATTTGAAATTGAAGATTTTGATATTATGCTCTTGGAAAAATTAGCTAAAGGGATTACACAAGAACAAATTACTGAGCATCTTATGGCTAATAATATCAAACCAAACAGTTTGAGTTCTATTGAAAAGAAAATTAACCGACTCAAAATTCATTTTAAATCCAAAAACACCATTCATTTAGTTGCCAAAGCCAAAGACTTAGGCTTAATCTAGTTTATTTTATATATATTTTCACACTTTACGGAAAACCGTAAGGAGATATTATTTTTCAAGCTTAGGTTTGTTGTTCAATTTAAACCCCTAGCTATGAAAAAATTATTTTCTTATTCATTAATACTAATATTTATTTTAACCACTAAACTCTCAGCCCAAAATAATAGCATAGGTTCTCTATTTAATCAAAGCTGGAGCAAAATCACCTATATGGTGGATAAGCAACCAATGTTTGATGTTTCAAAGACCAAGAACGTCATTATTTCTGAAATTGTCAATAATGTAAAACGAGAGGATAGCCATACCGCAGACATCTATGATGAATTTGTCACTCAAGTTACTCAAATAGATGGATTATCTCTAATAGACAGAGACAAAACGAGATCATTGTTAAAAGAACTCAATTTTCAACGTAGTGATTATGTTGATGAAAACCAAATTAGAAAACTGGGGAAGTTTTATGGATCGGGGCTTCTGATTTTTGGAAGAATACAGACGGATGATTTTACTCAAAGTATTAAAAAGGACAAAACTCTTATTGGTGGAAATGGTTGTCCAACTCAAAGGCGTACCGGGGTATATCGATTGGATGTCAATCTTAAAATAATTGATCTTCAAACCGCAAAAGTTCTTTTTTCCAAAACCATAAAGTCCATGATAAGAAAAAAAGGGCCAAAATATAATTGTGAATACCCACCTAGTCTTAACCCTGTGGAATTTTACCAATCGGCAAAAGAGGATATCGGAAAGCAATTCAGAGAATTGTTTACGGTTCATCAAAGGGAATATGAGATTGAGTTTCAGACTCATAGGAAATTTAACAGTGATTTGAAAAGTGCAATTAATCTTTTGGAAATTGACGACTTTGATGGTGGCTATGCTATGATAAAACAGATTACCCAAACTACCAGAGATAAAAAAGCACAATCATTTGCACTTTACAACTTGGCGAAAATGCAATTGTTCAATGGCGAATATGAGGACAGCTTAAAGAATGCGAAAGAAGCCTATTTGCTCAATCCAAAGAACGATGCATGCCTCGAGATCATCAATGAATTGAAATAATATAAAAACCTACAAAATGAAAATTATTAAATCTGTTTTATGGATGTTACCATTATTAGTCATTTGTTCCTGTGGTTCAGATAATTTGAGTAACTCTAAAGCTGAAAAAATAATTTCTAAATGTCTAAAGAAAAACCCTGCAAATCAAGAGGTTTTATTAAGTATAAATCAAGTAAGTTTTAGAAACAATAGCAAAAAGCTAGAAAATTATAAAAATATAGAAAAAAAGGGATTAATTACAATGGAATCGGTAGATGTGAAATCAAAGATAAAAAAACCTAATGGTAATGATCCTTTAGCACAATGGAGATATGAAGCCGAACTCCGCAGAGTTGAAAGAAGGGGAAATACTTTTAAGATTGAAATTACCACCAAAGCAAAAAAATTTATATCGGTAGCACCTGAAAATGGAAATTCAATTAGAATGAAGAGCCATAAATATGTAGTAGATAAAGTTCTGGAAGTACAAGAAATACCTTCTATGAATGCAGCCAAAGTAAAGGTGCAATACAAAGCCGAAGATGTTACTCCATTTTCTATTCTGTCAAGTAAAGATCCGGCAGAATTTTTGATTGAAGATTTAGATATGGTCAAGACTTCTAATGGTTGGAAATACTGCGATGAATTTTAAAAAGTATTTCAAAAAAATAAATTATTAATTATATCAATATTGTTATGAAAAATTACACAGTTTTATTAATCCTGCTATTATCTTTTATATTAACAGGATGCCCGGGATCAGATGAAGGAGAAATCATTGAAAATTTTGAACCTGTAACAATTGATTTATCAGGTCTGAATATTCAAGAAGATGACACTTCATTTAGTAAAAATGGCTATAGCTTTACAAGTTTTCATGCAGAATCTGTTGAAAGTATATCAAGCACATTTCAAGGGAATTCAATCACTTTTGATGGAATTGCTCTTTGGTTTTCCGATGGACAAAACCCAAGTTATATTGAACTTATTTTAGATAATACGGAAGGTATCTCTAAGATAACGGCAAGAATTTATAACAATGGAACAGGTACTCCAGTAGTTCTTTATAACGATGGCAATATTATTGATGAAATTGACGCACCATTTAAAGTAAATGATATTGTCTTTGATGTGACAAATAAAACTATTGATCGGCTTCGTATTTCTTCATTTGAAGGGGCAGTTTTATCAATTAAACTTGAATAAATTTAAAATACAGGGGCATGAAAAAGATACTATTCTTAATCCTATTGAGTTTTATAATCTTAGTAGGGTGTAGTGGAAGTGAAGATATTAATAATCCACCTAACCCAAATCCAGATCCAATTGGTAGCATTGACAGACAAGATGTCGTTAAACAAAAGTTTAAGATTGTTCGCATTGGTGCTAGTGACCCAGAAGATGTTGTTGCTTCAACTAACGGTATCACAATGCCTGCATCTAGTAGTAATTTTTATCGTAATCAAACAGGATTAGAAAAAACTGCTCTGGGCTTTTTTGGAACAGTCCTTGGTGGTGATAACGGTGATGATATTCCTGGATATCTATCCAAAACGGATAAAAGTTATAAAAGTGTTTGTTTTTTTCTTCTTAGCCAACAAGACATTGATAATGGTGTTATCCCTAATGGAAAATTAATCACAAATACACCGATTAATATTGAAAGCAATGGTATTGGTGGCGACAAATGGGGTGGGTCCATGAATTTCCTTAACGGCGGAAGTTATACAATTAAAAAAATTGATGACAGCAATATTCTTGGAGAAACGACAGACAAAAAAATCATTGAAGAAGTCCGGTATGATGATAATAGTGATGGTACAATTTCATTCCCAATAGAAATGGATAAACTTGTCACACGATTGATAGGTAACGACATGACCTTAGAGAGTATTGTCACCGAGTTAGAAAAGAACGAATGCGATATTCTGATTTTAGAAACAGTCCAAAATATTGATAAGAATGTTGTTCAATATAAATTACAATAGTTAAAATATCGAATACAGTAAACAGTATATTTATTATTCAAATTCATTAGATGATGAGAATATTTTATCAATATCCATACTTTTTGAATACCTATAAGAAAGTAAACTATACTCATGTTTATTACCATTATATTTCTATACAAACAAGATTAAATATTATTATTTTAAAAAAAAGTGAGCTATTCGGTGAGTACTAATTTAGAAACTATCGTATCTTTCTTTATATCAACAAATTATAAATATATGGATAGTCCCTCCGTCTCCACGATCAAAACAAAAATCCGCACTTAAGTGCAGATTTTTTTATTTCAAGAGGACAGAAAGCGTAGCTTTTATTTCTGAAAGAAATAAAAAAAATAGGCATGCGCTATCATCGAATGGTCTCTACT
>JGI24023J19991_10002469_pt1 | contig 13464 bp, 10 predicted proteins | sample Cruoilmetagenom1_FD_19991 | JGI IMG/M metagenome (IMG submission 19991)
AGAATGTCATGCTGCCCCTGGAATTAAAATCGGTTGCCGATGCGGAACAACAGGCACGCAAGCTATTGGACAGGGTTGGGCTCGGGCAGCGCTTGCACCACTATCCACGTCAATTATCGGGGGGTGAACAGCAACGCGTGGCGATAGCACGGGCATTTGTCGTTCAGCCAGACATTGTTTTTGCGGATGAACCAACCGGGAATCTAGACAGTGCCACCAGTGATAATATTATTAAACTGCTGTTCGATATCAACAGGGAACATAAGACCACTTTGGTCATGGTAACGCATGATGACAAACTTGCCTCATTATGCCTGCGTCGATTCATGCTGAGTGAAGGTGTTATAGAGGAAGCCATTAAATGAATACCCTCGTACTGGCCTGGCGACTGCTCAAACGCGACTGGCATGTTGGCGAATTAAAAATCCTGATTTCAGCCCTGATCATTGCCGTTGCCAGCATGACATCCATCGGTCTGTTCACTCAACGCCTGGATCTCTCCATGAATGACCAGACAGGCCAGTTCCTGGGTGCTGACTTGATATTGAGTAGTCCGAGAGTGATCAATCAAGGCATTCTGAAAAAGGCAGAGGCGCTGGCATTACAAACAAGCAGGAGCGTGCTATTTTCCAGTGTCGTTGTCGCTAATGAAGAATTCCAGTTGGCCCAGGTCAAGGCCGTGGATAATGCTTATCCCTTGCTTGGAAAAATTAAATTTGCTAAAGAGATCTATGGTGAGGAATTAGAAGCCGGGCACGGCCCCGCGCCTGGTGAGGTGTGGGTGACTCAACGCCTGCTTAATCGGCTGAAACTTGCGATGGGTGCGCACCTGGAGTTGGGCGAGAGCCAACTCCAGGTCACTGCCATACTGAAGCATGAACCAGGCCAGGCCAATAGCTTTATGCCGATTGCTCCCAGGATGTTGATGCATTATGACGATGTCGCAAAGACTGGCGTAATCCAGCCAGGTAGCCGTATTACATACCAGTACCTGTTTAGTGGCCAACTGGAAGACAGGCAAGCCTTTGCTACATGGTTACAGCCCCAACTTAACCCCACGGATAAGCTGATTGGCGGTAAACAGGGGTCTCCCGCACTCAATTCTGCGCTCGATAAGGCAGAACAATACCTTGCCCTGGCATCGATGCTGAGTGTGATGTTGGCAGGTATTGCGATTGCGATGGCTGCCAATCGTTATAGTCAGCGCCACTTTGACCAGACCGCCTTGATGCGTTGCATGGGTGCTACGCAATCCCAAGTGGTTAGCCTGTACAGCCTGCAATTACTGATGATTGGTATCCTGGCGAGTGTGACAGGGTGCCTGTTCGGATACCTGACTCAGCTCGGTCTGGTCGCCCTGTTATCAGAACTGGTGCCGGGGCAATTACCACCAGCGGGTTTTACGCCCTACGTGAGCGGATTTATTTCCGGTCTGGTTACCCTGGTCGGGTTTAGTTTGCCTGCGGTGCTCAGGCTAAAGTCAGTACCACCNTTACGGGTACTGCGCAGAGACAGCATGCCATTACCCATCAGTGTTGCTTTTATTTATGCCGTTGCACTCCTTAGTATTATTTTATTGATGTGGTGGCAGTCGGGCGATTTAAAATTAACGGTTATTGTTCTNTTGGGAGTCCTGGCNTGTTTTTTTATTCTTGCCATATTCTCATCGATCCTGATGTTATTAAGTCGTTATCTGGTGCGCTACTTGCTAGGCCCCTGGCGAATAGGCCTGATGCAGATCATTCGATACCGCAAGGCCAATCAATTACAAATGTTGTCGTTAGGATTGGCGCTGATGATCCTTCTGACTGTTTTGCTACTAAGAACAGACTTGCTGGATCGTTGGCAAGGGCAACTACCGGATGATGCGCCGAATCATTTCGCCATTAATATTCAACCTGACGAGGTTAATTCCGTGGCTGCATTCATGAGAGAGCATGCGATCAATACGGAAGGCCTTTATCCTATGGTACGCGCGCGGATCACGGCGATTAATGCCATTCCTGTCCTCCAGGCAGTTCCTGATCAAGCGAGCCTTGATGAGGCCTTAAAGCGCGAGCTTAATATTTCCTGGGCTGCCGGACTACAAAAAAACAATCAACTGCTGCAAGGCCAATGGTGGTTACCAGAGGATAACGGCAAGCCTTTAATTTCAATTGAACAAGGTCTTGCCAGACGGCTCGGTATTGCATTGGGAGATACCTTAACTTTCCAGGCGGCTGAAAAAACCTTCTCTGGCCAGATCACCAATATCAGGGATGTGCAGTGGGATTCCTTTCAGCCGAATTTTTATATCATTTTCCCACCTGGAGCGATTGATCACTTTCCACATAGTTATATCACCAGTTTCTATCAGTCTGCTGAGAAAAATACCGTCATCAATCAATTGGTGCGGGCTTTTCCAGGGCTGACGATCATCGATGTTGATGCGATTATGCAGCAGGTCAGATTGATTCTTGATCAGGTGACGCTGGCAATTGAGTATGTCATGTTATTTGTACTATTCGCCGGGCTGGTGGTATTGCTGGCATCGCTTCAGTCGAGTATGGATGATCGAATACAGACCGCTGTGATCATGCGCACCCTTGGGGCCAAAACATCTTTTCTCAACAAGAGTCTGTTATCTGAGTTTGTTTTACTGGGTTTATTTGCTGGCCTGTTGGCTATGACCGGTACAGAGATCATTGCATATGGTTTATATAGTCAGGTCTTCAATCTGGGTTTTGAAGCGCATCCCTGGTTCTGGTTTATCGGACCGGCTGCGGGTATCTCGATAATATTACTGGCGGGTTGGTTTTATACTCGACAAGTCAGTAGGCAAACTCCACTCAGTATTTTGAACCGTTGAATTGACCTGGAGAAGGAAGAGCCTGTGTNTGGAACAAACATTGATAGATTACNCTTGGCTGATAAATGGCTTATCAGCCAAGGGTTTTTAATATCTGTATTGATACACGATCAATAGTTCAAATCCCAGGAACCGGGTGNCCAGTTGTTGTCATTTTTCTGGTCAGTAGTGTTATTTTGCTTGTTTGGTTTTGAGGGTTNGGATGGCTCGTCCTGATCTTCAAAGGCAGAAAACTCACTGCCTGATCTTGACTCACTCGCATGAGTGGTTGCCTCCTGTTCATCTGCTGTGTAATAACTGTTATCAGCGATGAATATCGGGTTGTCATATTGTCCCGCTGCTATCAGGACAGGATCTCCACTGTAATAACAACTGCTATCATTAACCGATGCAGGCGTGTCATAAGCGTTCCCCGTCCATACCGGATCACCTTCGTAGTAACAAGCTTGTGCGCTGTTAAAGAACGTCAAAAAAAGGAGTAAGGCCATCGTACCTGATAATTGTGTCTTCGTTTCCATTTCCATTTAATTTCTCCTTGGGGGGGTGTTTCGTTTACTTCGTTAATTCCTTAATTGGGTTTCTTGGTCGTTCCCATTAATTTAAGGAGGAGGGAGTGTAGCACTGTTTAAGCAAAAAGTTGCCAACTTTTACTGATGCGAAAAAATTTGTAGCGTGGACAATAACACCGATGAATTATACTTGGTAAGAGTTAAAATTTTTTGTTTTAAATTTATTTAAATTTATCAAAAAAATTTTTATTTAATTATTTTTAACACTGTTTGAATGGTGTGTGGGAATCCCGGGTACTGCATACTTAAGTCGATTAAGTCTTCTTGCAGTCATTGTGCGGTACGAAACAATCTCCGTGATGGAGTATATAAGCCAGAGGTCGTCTCACGCTATCGACCGCTGTTTACTTTAAATGATAAAACAGGGCTATTTTTATTGCGTGAGTTCAGGTATTGGGAATTTTTTTGCATTGAAATATTTTTATTATTCTACTCGATGATAGCAAGGCCATGACCACGTGGGTCACTTGCAGCTTCCAAAGTATTATTCTTTTTTCTCCAGATAATGGTTTGCATATTTCCGTAGTCGCCCTGGCCTCCATAAGGNGAGGTATTATCTTTCAGTTGATGACCNAATTGTTGCAGCGCCNCAATTTCTTTTTNAGTAAAAGCACCTTGTTCATAAACTATCATGTCCGGCAGGTACTGATGATGGTATCTTCGCTTACTAACGATTTCCCTGGCACTTAATCCATCAATGCTATCAAGAATGGCATGCAAGACCATAGTGATAATACGACTGCCCCCTGGTGTACCGATGATGGCCAGGTCATTTTTTGATTCGACAAAGGTAGGTGACATGCTCGAAAGAGGACGTTTCCCAGGACTAATCGCGTTAGCCTCGGCGCCGACCAGTCCATAGGCATTGGGTATGCCGGGTTTTGCAGAAAAATCGTCCATTTCATCATTGAGCAAGATACCTGTTCCAGGTGGGACAAAACAGGCACCAAAGGGGTAGTTAATACTGAGAGTGGCAGCAACCCTGTTGCCTTGTTTGTCGATAATTGAATAATGTGTGGTATCGGTCCCTTTGGTTTTGACCTGATTACCAACAGACAGTGTCTTGCTATTGGTAGCCTTGTCAGTGGCGATAGAGCTTCGCCACTTTTCCGCGCGTTCTTTACTCGTGAGTTTTTTTACAGGCACGTTGACAAAATCCGGATCACCCAGGAATTGCGCTCGGTCGGCATAGGCTCGTCGCATGGCTTCAACGATGAGGTGTTTTTTTGTCACGCTCGTCAGAGATTGTAAATCATAGGCCTCGAGTATGCCCAGCATACTCGCCAGGGCAATGCCGCCCGAGGAGGGAGGCGCCGCGGACGTGATGGTATAATCACGATATTTGAAGCGGACAGGGGCACGTTCTTTGATGTCATAAGCCAGCAGGTCTTTTAGTGACCAGATCCCTTGTGCAGCCTTGACGCCAGATACGAGCAGCCTGGCAGTTTCTCCCTTATAAAAGCCGTCTATACCTGAATGGGCGATCTTTTCCATGGTATTGGCCAAATCAGTTTGCTTGAGTACATAACCCTTGGGTGGCACCTTGTTTTCATGTAAAAAAATACGCGCAGTTTCTTTGTCTGCTTGCAATGCTTGCAGACGGAGTTCAGCAAAGTGCCGATATTTTTCGTCTATTACAAAACCCTGCCTGGCGATCTTGATGGCTGGCGCCAGACTTTTTTTCAACGGTAGTTTGCCGTATTGGCTGGCGATATGTACCAGGGCGGCAGGTACGCCGGGTATCCCGGATGCGAGCGCTCCCTGTAGTGATCGTCCCGGGATAACGGCCTTGTTCTCATCCAGGTACATGTCCCTGTGTGCCAGGAGCGGGGCTTTTTCGCGCCCGTCCACCATGATATCGCGGTTATTCTTTTGTTCATGAAGCAACCAGAAACCACCGCCACCCAAACCGGAAGAGTAGGGCTCAACCACGGCCAGTGTCGCAGCGACTGTAACGGATGCATCAAATGCATTGCCACCTTGTTGTAATATTTCGATACCGGCCTGTGTGGCCAGTGGGTGAGCCGTGGCGATGGCGGCTTGGGAGGGGAGGTTGTCAGCTATTGTCACACCAGGATGGCTAATGACCACTAAGACGATAAGGATTCTGAAAAGATCAGGGAATTTCATGCTGATGACCACCCAAGGTTTTTGCGAAGATAATAATTTATTTAAACGTTGATTATAGGGTAATGCGTTTTATAAACAATCCTTAATAAGTATCTCAGTATGTGTTCAGTATTGGGCTATCTGAGTATTTCGAATAAGTATTTATAATACGCTGTTTGGCAGGAAGAAGATTTTACATCGACATAAAAAAGGCGGGTCAAAAGTGACCCGCCAACCCAGGAGGAAAACTGTTACAAATTGTGCAAAGTAAACAAGCTGATTCAGTTATTTACCTCACATACGTATGATGATATAGGATGGCTGACAGTAAACCTGTTAATTAAGTGACATAAAATATGTGATTTATTACCTTTTNTGGACACTATTATTATCACTTTTTTGTCAAAACAATGAGCCGCATCAACTTCATTGTCATTAATGGNGGGGTATTGGACTTACTAATATTCCTATTTAATGTTAAATTAAACTATGCAAACCAGTGTCTATCTTTAGATTTGATGGTGAATTATGTCTTGTAAGAAATGTCATTTTAAAAAAGCCTGCAAACATATGGGTGGATGGTGCCCATGGGTTTTATATATTTTTCTGCTCACCATGATATCCATACCCGCATTCCTGTTGCTTCGAGGCTGAAGCGGATTTTCAGTCCAGATAGCTCACAAAGTGTAGATCTGTAGTAGAATCAATCCTATTATGTGGCCAGTTTACCAGGAGAGGGTAGCAAGGTGATAAAGGTTCTTTTTGTATGCATGGGTAATATTTGTCGATCACCCACTGCACACGGTGTATTTCTTGATGTAGTCCGTAAGGAAGGTCTCATTCATCACTTCGACGTGGATTCTGCGGGTACCCACGCTTATCATATCAACGAGGCCCCAGATCCAAGAGCACAGGAGGCGGCACTCAGACGTGATATTGATCTGAGCATGCTGAGAGCTCGCAAGGCGATTCGTGAAGATTTTTTAGAGTACGATTATGTACTTGCTATGGATGAAAGCAACTATCGGCATTTGCTCTCTCTGGCACCTGACGAGCATAAGGTAAAATTGAAATTGTTTCTCGATTTCGCCCCGGAACTTGGGATGAAGGAAGTACCGGACCCTTATTATGGCGGTAAAAACGGCTTCGAAAGGGTGCTTGATATGATTGAGGCCGCATCCAATGGTCTGTTAAAGGATTTGAAGAAAAAACACCGCCTGGCTGCTGCGAAAAAATAATACACGTGTTGTGAATGGCAGGAGAGTTTGCATGAGCATCAGTCGAACTGGTCTATCAGATCGCGTGCTGATGTACTGCGATGTTCGGGATGTGTGGTTGAAGACACTGCTCCACGTTAGCCGCTATTACGCTGTGAAGTATTACTATTGATACTGAACCCGCAATCATCAGAGTCAAACCGTTAATGATTTGACCCTGATGTCGACTAGGCAATCCCGTTAATCCGGTATGCTTTCCTTGGTAGCATCCTTGATCACAGGCTTGGTTTCCACTTCTTTATTCGCGACAGGAGTGATAACAGGCTCTTTGTTTACCGGTGGCTGTGGTTTTATCTCTTGTGCCTGAGTTTCTTTTGCCACTACCGGTTTTTCAGATTGTTGCTCTAGAGGTGCTGGACTGGTCTTAGTCTGCGGCTTTTGTTTCTGCGCGACATCATTTTTCAGCTTCTCTGCACTATCACTGTTTCTGGGGGCCTGCCTGTTAGCAGACGGTGTGCCTGCTTCTTTACTGGCCACCTCATTGCCTGATTTTGCAGGTGATTGGCTGGTGCTGGTGGACGGATTTTTATTGCCTACAGGGGATGCCGTCTTTGTCTCTGCATTTATCTCAGTTGTCTCATTGGTAGTATCCTTGTTCTGGGCCTGATCAGGTTTTCTACTTCTATTGCGACCACCACGGCGGCCACGACGATTGCTTTTAGCGCCCTCACGAGCTGGTTTCTGTTCGTTTGTCTGTTCTTCAGCCGGCTTCTGGTTTTGATTCTTTCTGTTATCCGTTTTCTTTGCAGAATCCTGGCGACGTTGTCCCTGTTTAGGTGAAGACTGTGGTTTATTGCCTTCCTGTCTGGGCGCCGTGTTTTTTCGCCCGCGATTTGCTTGTCCTTTACCTTGTGGACGGCGGCCGGATGGCTGTCGTCGGGGTTTCTGCTCAGTCGCTTTTTCCTCTTCCTTTTTTTCTTCTTTCTTGGTTCCGAATATACTGCCCCAGAGATTTTTGATGAAGCCGGTTTCAGAAGACTTTCCAGGCCTCGTGATACTGGGTGCAGGTGCTGTCGGGGTCAGGGATTTGACCGCAGGTTCTTCACCGCTGGTCTTTTGCGTACTGGATTGTGCCTGCAGGGTATCAGGCACTTCAGATTGTATTTGCTCTGCCATCTCGTGACTGCTTTCATCGGAAACAGAATCATCATCACGAAGTCTTGATACTTCAAAGTTTGGAGTTTCCAGGGCCGGATTGGGTATCAGAATTAATTGTACTTTGTTTCGGGATTCTATCTCGACGACCATGTTGCGTTTTTCATTCAGAAGAAAGGTGGCAACATTGACAGGCAACTGTGCTACCACTCTGGAAGTCTTGTCCTTGATAGACTCTTCTTCGAGGATGCGTAATACAGATAATGCCAAAGACTCTATTCCTCGAATCGTGCCTTGGCCATTACAGCGCGGGCAGACTATCTGGCTGGCTTCACCCAGTGAGGCACTGAGTCTCTGACGTGACATTTCAAGCAGACCAAAACGTGATATGCGTCCAACCTGTACGCGCGCCCTGTCGACCTTGAGAGATTCACGTAAGCGATTTTCGACATCGCGCTGATTGCGCGATTGGTACATGTCGATAAAGTCGATAACCACCAGCCCCCCCAGATCACGAAGCCGCAGCTGTCGGGCGATTTCTTCAGCGGCCTCGAGATTGGTATTGAGTGCCGTTTCTTCGATGTCACCGCCCTTGGTGGCCTTGGCTGAATTGATATCGATCGATACCAAAGCCTCGGTATGGTCGATGACGATCGAGCCACCTGAGGGTAAACGGACTTCCCTGTTGAAGGCGGTCTCGATCTGGCTTTCTATCTGGTAGCGGGTAAAAAGTGGGACACTGTCCTGGTAATATTTCAGTTTTTTGAGATTATGCGGCATGACCTGCTGCATAAAATCATTGGCGTTATTAAAGAGTTCTTCGTTATCGATGAGAATTTCACCGATATCACCACGTAAATAGTCTCTTAGAGCGCGTATGATGACATTGCTTTCCTGGTAAATCAGAAAGGGTGCTGTGCGTTCTTTTGAGGCTTTTTCGATGGCATCCCAAAGTTGTACCAGATAATCGAGATCCCATTGCAGTTCTTCATGGTTACGCCCAACCCCGGCTGTTCGAACAATCAGGCCCATGCCTTCTTTAATATCGAGGGCGGCCATGGCCTCGCGGATTTCATTGCGGTCCTCACCTTCGATACGCCTCGAAACGCCACCCGCTCTGGGGTTATTTGGCATCAGTACCAGGTAGCGACCAGCAAGACTGATAAACGTAGTCAGGGCAGCCCCTTTATTACCACGTTCTTCTTTTTCTACCTGGATAACCAGTTCCTGACCTTCTTCGACAACGTCCTTGATGTTGACGCGTCCACCACCCGGGCTGACATCTTTCTTGAAATAACTGCGGGCGATCTCCTTAAGGGGTAAAAACCCGTGACGGGTTGATCCATAATCGACGAAACAGGCCTCGAGACTAGGTTCGATACGCGTTATACGTGCTTTGTATATATTGGATTTTTTTTGTTCTCTGGAGGAGGTTTCCAGATCGAGGTCATAGAGTTTTTGGCCATCTACCATGGCAACGCGCAACTCTTCTTGCTGAGTCGCGTTAACTAGCATTCTTTTCATTTGTATTCTCTCAAAGCGCTTCAAGCATTTCTGCCATCCTGAAAGCAGGATCAGGCGGAAGTGCTAAGCGCTGTAAATTCTTTAATTCTATGGCTTGATCTGCATAGTCCTGTGAAGGGTGGCTGCGATCAAGATATCGTTGTAATAGGGTATGACTCTGTTTCCAGGATACCCATTTGTTCTTTCTGCTGGTTTGTTACATTTATGCAAAGATGTAACAAACCGGAATCGTTTTTATGAATATTGGGGTCTGCATAGATACATTCAAGCCTGGCTCTAATGTATTGTACTAAAAACGATTTTTGCTTCTGTAATATAGCAGTGTTTCGCTAGGACGGCAATTACCGTAGGACTTGTCGTAGACTGCTGTTATGATCCGCTCCATGAATGAATACACACAAAACACCCGAAAAGGTGTTCAAGTAATTGAAATAGAAGAAGATCAGGACAATCAACGTATTGATAACTTTCTTGTCAGGGTCCTTGCTGATATCCCCAAGACACGAATATACCGCTTGATTCGTAAGGGAGAGATACGTGTCAACAAAGGCAGGATCAAGGCCAATCACCGGCTTAAAGTTGGGGATATTGTCAGAATCCCTCCAGTCTGGGTCGGGGATGAGTCTGCCGAAGTGAGGGTGCCCCCAGGTCTGATGAAAGAAATTGAACAATGTATTTTATTCGAAAATGATCAATGTATAGTGATCAACAAACCATCCGGGCTGGCCGTGCATGCGGGTAGTGGTCTGCGTTTTGGACTGGTAGATGTGGTTAAGGCGATGCGTCCTGATCAGGACTATGTGGAGCTGGCTCATCGTCTTGATCGTGAAACCAGTGGCTGTATTATTGTGGCAAAGAATCGCAAGACGTTGATCTTCTTGCATGAGCAATTCAAGTCGGGCGGGGTTATAAAAAAATACCTGACCGGGGTGGTTGGTCATTGGGATGAGGGCAATAAAACCATTGCCGCCCCATTAAAAAAGAATGTGGTGCAGGGTGGTGAACGCATGGTCGAGGTGGCCGCAGATGGTAAATCCGCGGTGAGTCATTTCACCCTCCTGCAACATTACCCCGGGCTTTCCCTGCTGGAAGTCATACTGGAAACAGGGCGCACACATCAGATCAGGGTGCATGCTGCCTATGCGGGACACCCGGTGGCGGGTGACAAAAAATACGGTGACAAGCGCTCTAACCAAATCCTTAAAGAAAAAGGACTCGGGCATTTGTTCTTGCATGCACACTGGTTGGAGCTGTTTTTACCAGGCAGGGTTGAAAAATTACTGGTAACGACACCATTACCACCTGATCTGCAACAAGTATTAACAAAGCTGGAATCGGCTGGATCAAAATGAAAGAGATAAAATTACTCATATTCGATTGGGATGGTACCTTGATGGATTCCGTTATGCATATCGTGGATTGTATGCGCAATGTCATCCGCGGGCTTGGGCTGGAACCACGTACTGACGACGAGATGAAAAACATTATTGGCCTGGGAATGCGTGAGGCCATCTATGCTCTGTATCCTGATCAGCAATCTCCCGATTTTGCTGACCGCTTTACTGCCGAATACAGGACGTATTTTTTTTCAGACAATGCGCCGCAACAATTATTTGACGGTGCAGTTGCTACGCTGGAGGAACTTCAGCAGAAGGGATATTATCTGGCTATTGCCACGGGTAAAAGCCGCAGGGGACTGGATCAGGTATTGTCGGAAACCGGAATAGGGGAGTTGTTCCTGCAAAGTCGCTGCGCCGATGAAACACGCTCCAAACCACACCCGCAAATGCTGGAAGAAATTTTACACAACCTCGAGGTTGCACCCCATCAGGCGCTGATGATTGGTGATACAGAGTATGATATGGAAATGGCCAGAAATGCGGGTGTACATCCAGTGGGCGTCAGTTATGGTGTGCATGAGAGCAGTCGCTTACAAAAATACCAACCCTTGCATATTCTCGATACGATAGAGGAACTGCCGAGCTGGTTAAGTGGTCAATAGCACGAAATAGTTTATCAATATCAAGGGATAATGTAATGAATGAAGAAAAAAATGCTGGGTGGGAAAAAGACCTGGTCAACAAGCTGGCTTTTTCTGCCATTAATGAACAAAGGAAATCCCGGCGTTGGGGTATTTTTTTCAAGTTCATGTTCTTGCTCTATATCACCCTGATACTGATCCTTTATCTACCGGGTGATGGCGGAGGAAAATCCGGTCTCCCCGCCGGGAATCATACTGCCCTGGTAGAACTGGCGGGGGTTATCTCCTCTGATAGTGATGCCAGTGCCGATATACTGGTCACGGGTATGCGCGACGCCCTGGAAGACAAGCATAGCAAGGCGCTTATTATACGTGCCAATAGTCCTGGCGGTAGCCCGGTACAGGCCGATTATATCTATAATGAAATTTTGCGACTGAAAAAGAAATACCCGAAAAAACCGGTCTATGCGGTCATTACCGATGTCTGTGCCTCGGCGTGCTATTACATCGTAGCGGCAGCCGATAAGATTTATGCGAATGAAGCCAGTCTGGTGGGTTCGATCGGCGTGTTATCTGACAGTTTTGGTTTTGTCGGTGCGATGGAAAAGCTGGGTATAGAAAGGCGTTTATACACAGCGGGTAAGCATAAAGGTACGCTTGATCCGTTTTCTCCCGAGAATGCGGACGATGTAAAACATATGAACAAACTGTTAGCCGAGGTCCATGAGCAGTTTATTAATGCCGTCAAGGCTGGGCGTGGTGAGCGCTTGAAAATTAACGATGATATGTTCAGCGGCTTGTTCTGGACCGGTGCAAAAGCCAAGTCCATGGGGTTGGTGGATGATTTTGCCAGCTCCAGCTATGTGGCCCGTGAAATTGTTGGAGAAGAGGAAATCGTCGATTATACACCGGGACAAAATTTACTGGATCGTCTGGTAGACCGCTTGGGTGCTTCGGTCGCGGGAACTCTTTTGCCACAAAGTAAACTGGGATTGCGCTAAGGGCCATAACGTCGACGTGGAAGTGATTTCACGTTGACGTTNAGGGTTTTTCTACAATACTTCGACGCCNTCGTTTTCAAGCATTTGTACCAACCTGATCAAGGGTAGTCCAATCAAGGTATTGGGGTCATCACCGATCAGACGCTCAAACANGGCAATACCCAGACCTTCTGATTTAAAGCTACCTGCACATTGNTAGGGTTGCTCGGCTTTCAGNTAATGGTTGATCTGTTGNGTGCTTAATTTCCTNAACACGACGTCGAACGGCACGACTTCACTCTGCAGGTTCCCCGTCAGGCTGTTATANAGACACAGGCCGGTATAAAAATGTACTGTTTGNGCGGATGTTTGTTGAAGTTGGCGGACTGCAGTTTCGTGATCACCGGGTTTTCCCAGTACCACATCATTGACTAGCGCCAATTGGTCCGAGCCNATAATCAGGTGGCGAGGGAATTGTGCCGCTACGGCTTTAGCCTTTTCCTCTGCCAGTCTTAATACCAGCTGTTGTGGCTTTTCATGTTCTCTGGCCGATTCATCAATGTCGGGTGCGGCCGTTTCGAAGGGAAGATTGAGTTTCTTTAATATTTCCCGACGAAACGATGANGTTGACCCCAGAANAAGGGGCGGAGAGAGTGATGCTGACATCATTATTCCAGTTCTATCAGGGCTTCATCAGGATTGACGCTATCACCTTTTTTGACATAAATGGTGATCACCTTGCCTGAGATAGGCGCCTGAATTTCGGTTTCCATTTTCATTGCTTCAGAAACCAGTACAGGGTCGCCTGCATTGACGTTATCGCCTTCGCTGACGAGGACTTCAACTATCGTCCCTGGCATCGATGTCGTCACATGACCGGGCTTATTGGCGCGTGGATTTTTACTGCTTTTTGCCTGCTGTCTGTTGTCTGTATCCTGATTGCCCTGCGGTAGTATTTCATCCAGTGTTTCCACCAGGATTTCTTCAGGCATACCGTCGACACTGACATAAAAGGGGCGCGTCTCAAGGTTCTTATGGCCAGTGCCTGTGACTTTTATATGATAGGTTTCGCCATGCATGG
>JGI24023J19991_10002470_pt1 | contig 13459 bp, 10 predicted proteins | sample Cruoilmetagenom1_FD_19991 | JGI IMG/M metagenome (IMG submission 19991)
ACAAGACCCGTACCACCATAAAAAGCCAGACCCACAAAGGTGTCGGCTACAACGAACTGCGTTTTGAAGACGAAGCCAAACAAGAAGAAATCTTCATTCACGCACAAAAAGACCAGAACAACATCGTCCAGAACGACGAAACCACTCGAGTAGGGCACGACCGCACCGAGGACATCGGCAACGACGAAACCATCAACATCGGCCACGACCGTACCGAAGACGTCCTCAACGACGAAACCCTGAGCATCGTCCAAGACCAACGCGAAACCATAGGCCGTGACCGCTTCCAGGTCATCGAACGCAACCGCACCACAAGAATCGACAAAGACTTCATCGAAAAGGTCAACAACCACCGCATTGAAAGCACCTACGCCAACCATCACGAAGAAGTCGGCGGCCACTACGTCAACACCGTCAACGGCAACTACTCCCTGGAAGTCGTCGACACCATTACCAGCCAGACGACCAAACACATCAGTAGCGCCAGCGAAAAAATGCACATCCAAGGCCCCGGCGGCAGCATCACCATCGACAGTGGTGGCATCACCTTCAAGGCCAGCCAGATCAATATACAAGCGGGGAGTGTGGCGTTTAACGGGGGCAGCCCTGGTGGTGTGCCTGCACCAGATTTTAATATCAATGAAGGGGAACCGCTGGATGAAGTGATAGATCCACAACCTCTGGAGCTGGAGCTTAAATCCGACCTAGGCTACCCGATTCCGAAAGCCTACTACCAGGTCACATTTGAAGACGGCTCAACACGCAGTGGACTTCTGGATAAAGAGGGTAAAAACACCATCCCCAGTGTCCCCAAAGACATGGGCTATACCATCAACTACCCCGATGTTAACGATATCCGTTCTAAAGCCCTGGTTTTCCACCTCAAGGAAGTCATTGATGGCCATAATGTCAAACAATTACTCGCCCTGCTTAGAGAGCCGCGCGATGATTTACTGGCCGCACAACGACATTATCAACGCTATCTCGAACAGGATCTGGTCGAACAGATCCTGTCGGTCGTGACCGAGGAAGAACAACGAACCCTCGCACTCTACCTGATGACCCATGCCGAATTGATCGACGAAGAGCTGGAATTTACCCCGAACGTGGAATTATAAAAGGATTTAATCATGAGCCAGTATCGCATTGTTGCCGAACCGGACGGCAGCATCAAAGCCGATAAAGACAGAGTGACCTATCGTATAGAAGGGGTAGAGGGCCAACATATTCGCTGGCGAACACGTAATGGATCACGCGCACGCGTGCTGTATTACCTACCCCAAAATGGACAGAGTGGCCCAGAAGGTCAACACCACTGGACCACGAAATGGCGCTACCCAGGCAAACACGAGGTCGTTGTGGAAGTCATGACCAAGGAGGGTACTCTAGGGTTTGGTGAAGAATGGAAGCCAATTGCATCGTACACTCAACAGGTCAAGGCAGACCTGAGCTGGGTCGGCGCCTACAAAATAATCGCCGTGCCGCCTTTACGTAGCATCACACCTGACACAGAACTCAAGTTCCATATCGAACGCAGCATTAATGATCCCAAATTCCCCGTCGCGGAAGACCTGCAAGTGCGCTGGTATCGCCTCAACTATGCCGACGACACAGAAAAAGAAATGCGTGCCCAGCTATTGCACGGTGGTTACTGCTACACACCCGTTAAATTCAAAGGCAACAACCCCGGTCATCACCGTGTACTCGCCGAGATCAACTATAAAAATCAACGCAAAGCCGTGCTCGAATTCCCTCAGGAAGTCGTCTCTTTAGATCACGTGCTAGAAGGTGGTCCCATCAGACCACTGACTAAAGAAGACCTGCAAGACCCGGAAGTCATACTCCGCACCAGTAAAAACGAACTCCAAGTACTCGGTATCCTGGAACAAAAACAAAGCCAAATGCCGGCCAATAAAAAAGAAGAATACAAAGAATACAAAGAAAAACGCCAGGCATTCATCAAAAAACTGGAAGAACGCCTGAAAAGCACCCAAGGCAGACGCCGTTTTCCGGTCAAGGCACAATATTACCAAAGTACTAGCGCCCAGTGGTCAAACTTGCAGGTGTTTGTTAGTCCCTTAAATGACACTGGCACCAAATGGTGTCTGGTTGACTGTACCCAACCCGATAACCAGAGTGGTACATCCGAATCCATCGGCGAAGGCCGTAACCCACAAGAAGCCCTGATTAATGCATTTAAAGCCTGGGATCACGATAACCGTTACCCCGAAGGCGTTATTCACTATGAATTTGATCACCCCAGCAATAACATCAGCCTGAAAAGCGGCTTCAAAACCGACGGTGAAACCGATGGTGACACCATCGCCAACGTTCTTAGCTGGATCGGCCTGGGTGCAGCTGTTGTTGCAGGTGTTGTCACCCTGGTTGCCCCCATCCCGGGTTCACGCGTCGCCTCAGCGGCTATTTGGTCATCCATCTTCACATCCTCTGCCGCGTCAGCCATCAAAATTGGCCAGCGTTACGACGAAGGCTTTAGCAACGGCAAAGACGACGGCCTGGATGCGCTGACTATCATAGGCAACGTCTTCACCGCGGGTACCGCCGGCCGCGCCCTTAACTGGGCGCGTGGCGCGAATGTCGCCATCCAGCAAAAAAATGGCCTGATACGCTACGCCCTCATCGGCGAAATCAGTACCGAAGCCTCACAAGGCGTACTGATAGGGCTCGACTACTACGATGCCTTTATCAAAATCGGCGAAAACCCGAATCTCACTCCTAAAGAACGCCTGACCCAGCTCATGAAAAAAAGCACCGAACTGGCAGGCGATACCTTACTCACCACCTTTAACTTCAAGGCCAGTAAGGCGGATCTTAAAAACATGAACGTCAGTAACAAATACTTTGATGTTGGCGAATCACCGCAGAAAAAACTGAATGAACTAAAGCAACCCGAAACCCCACTCGACCTGACCAAACCTAAAGTCATGGAAGGGCATAGTAGTACAGGGAAACATAGTGCGACGGTGAGTGCGAGTCATTCGGTGGTGATGAAGGGGGGTGGTAGTGGAAAGGAGAATTCAGGCAGAACAAGAGCCTTGAATAATCCAGTAGATGATGTTGAATATGTAACGCTGTATCGTGGAGATCGACCAGATACAAAAATAATTAAATCGAAGGCTTCAACTACATATGGTTATCGTGGGGCTCAGAGGATTATTGATAATAATAATTTAGATGACCTATTTAAACTTCATCAGGTTTCAAGTAGTAAACCACCATCACCTTTTATTTCTACTACTTCTGACAGGAGAGTGGCCGAATTTTTTGCTGGTGAGAATGGGGTTGTTAATGAATTTAAAATTTCATTGGATCGCGCAATGATTAATAAGCATAATGAATTTTCAGTTCCGTCTGGCACGAATGGCGATCTTATACCTGAAAGCGAATTTCTTGTGCCATTATATATAAAACCTAGTGAATTTGTTAAGTAGGGTTAGATGAAAGAAGCAGAAAATAAGCTAACATTGCTGATTGATGGTATTCAGCATCAAGGACTCTGGTGTTTAGATGGAGAAACTCTGGTATGGTCTCTAGAAGGTAAAGAATATAAGATAGAAAGTGGTGATGATCTATCAGATTCTATATCTCGTTTCACCAGATTTCTTGGTAAGAAATACTTTCATGCTAATTGCCAAATAAAATCATGTATGGGGTGTAAGCATTTTGCAATGTCTCCTATGGCAAGAGACATGGGCAGAGGGCAGCGAGGAGTTTGTGTATTGCATAATAAGGGTGTGGAAGTGTGTTATCTGTGTATAGATTATGAAGAGAGGTGATTTAATGGACTATCCAAAACCTACCTGGCGACCTGATGTCGATATAGATATCGATGTAATTGCTTCAAAAATTACATTTTTTACAAACAATCAAAAACCATTTGTTGTTTATGCTAATGGTACCTGTGTTTTTCCTTCTGTTATAGATGAAGGAGTTGATGAGCATTGTTATGAATTTCTTGAAGCTGTAGTATTCCAATTTCCTAACTTTGAAGTAAGTGAAATGGATGATGGTAATTATTTAGTAAGTTTTACTGGTCCTGTATATTCTCTTGTTTTAAATGAAGAGTTTGATAAACAGAAAGTATATATTGTGAAGTCAATAAATGAGGGGGGGTTGTTGCCAGGTGAAAAAATATTATCGGGAGATGACGAGAAGAAGCCAGCCGAACATTATTATATAGGTTTATTTGCTAGGGCAAGACTCTACGCTGATGTGGCTGATAACGAAGTACTTAGACATATTAATATGTGAAATTATCAGGACGCCCACCCTAGGTAATTTCAGCTAGGGGGTAGTGTCAGTATGACCCTGTAAATTAAATTGCGTAACTGCACATTAAAAATGGGGGATGTTCAGTATTTGTTACCGACCCCTTTGTTTTAGCCCGCCCCTGTTATCGAGCTTGGTTGTTTATTAATAATAACTTTTGTCAAATTCGCCTGCCAAGTTGTTTCGAATCATATTATATTTACTGTACACTCTGGTGCATGCAAACAGTTAAGATAAAATCTAAAATCCGGGCGACGACATCGCGCTGGAAAAATGAAGGGGAGAGCGTCGCTTTTGTCCCCACCATGGGAAATCTGCACGAAGGGCATCTGAAGTTGGTGGATGTGGCGCGTCAGCATGCCAGTAAGGTTGTCGTCAGTATTTATGTCAATCCGACCCAGTTTGGTGAGGGTGAGGATATCGATAATTACCCCAGGACCCTGGAACGTGACAGTGCCATGCTTGCCGAGCGCGGGGTTGATTTACTGTTTGCGCCGGATGCTGAGGAGATGGTGGTTAATGATGTCGAGCATGCTACCCGTGTTGAGATTCCCGGTTTATCTTACCTCTTATGCGGGGTCTCCAGGCCTAGGCACTTTGTCGGTGTCACCTCCATTGTGGCGAAATTGTTTAATATCGTGCAGCCGGACCTGGCGGTCTTCGGAGAGAAAGACTTCCAGCAATTATTCCTGATCCGCAAGATGGTATCCGACCTCGATTTCCCTATAAAAATACTGGGTGTGCCCACGGTGCGTGAGAGTGACGGCCTGGCCATGAGCTCTCGTAATGGCTATCTCGATGACACGCAGAGAACACAGGCCGGACATCTGTATCAATGCCTTCAGGATCTGGCTTCAAGGATAGATAAGGGAGAAAGAGACTACCCGAAGCTGGAAAAAGACGCGGTTAAATGCCTTGAAAATAACGCGATTGTCGCCGATTATGTCAGTATTAGGCGGGCTGATGATTTACAGCCTGCAGTGCCTGATGATGTTGAACTGGTCATTCTCGCGGCTGTCAAACTGGGTAAGGCCAGGCTAATCGATAACATAACTATCCAATTATCTGGTACAATCTAAGTTGTTGTAGATTCACAATGTTATGGAAAGTTAGATGCAAAGAACACTACTCAAGGCCAAGTTGCACCATGCCCGTGTCACCCATTCAGAGCTGGAATATGAAGGCTCATGTGCGATCGATGGTCATTTGCTCGACACTGCCGGTATCCTTGAATATGAGCAAATCCAGATCTACAACCTCGATAATGGTGAGCGTTTTACTACCTATGCCATTCGTGCAGAAGAACATTCAGGTATTATCTCGGTTAATGGTGCCGCAGCTCACAAGGCGAGCCCTGGTCATCGCGTGATTATTTGTACCTATGCCGTTATGGCCCAGAACGAGCTGGCGAATTTCAAGCCCAAACTGGTTTACCTGGATGAGAATAATCAGGTCAATCGCATGAGTAACGCCATCCCGGTTCAGGTAGCCTGAGAGATTCCCCACTATTACGCATCCAGTAAGCCGCTTTGTTTGTCATGTTCGAGTTCATCATCTGTTAGTATCCGTTCCTGACTGATACGCCACTTACCGTCCTTTTCGTTTTCGAGGATCACCTCGATACCCATGATGTTACAGGTGCCGTCTGTGGCCTCGACGGTCTCAATGGTTTTAAACATGATGCGTTTTTCCATGGGCGTGATGATTTTCAGTCCCTGGTAGGACACCTTTTTTATTAGACCCTGTGAAAATTCGTGTTGGCATTGTGCATGCCAGTCGTCATAGCCGATGACCTCAAAACCGGGCACGCCAAAGAGCTGGACCTTTTGTGAAATAAGATCCATGTGTGCATCCAGGTCCCTGTTGGTGGCGGTATCTGCCATCGTGCGCAAAAATGTGTTTACTATGTCATTACTCATACTCATTCCATTTTCTCGATCATTGGATTGTAAAACCGTAAGCTGTCTGTATTATGATGATTATTCGAGCTTACACGATTTGGACTCACCATGAAAAAATTTCCCGCCACTATGGATAAACCCTATGCTGAATCCTGTGACCAGAACAAGGATGTCATCTTGTCTGTACTCAAAAAGCTGTATGTCGATCCTGGCAATGTGTTGGAGATTGGCAGTGGGACAGGGCAGCATGCCGTCTATTTTGCCAGGCACTTGCCGCATGTGTATTGGCAGCCTTCTGATCGTCAGGAAAATCTTGCGGGTATCCAGGCCTGGGTTGATGAGGCCAATCTCGAAAACATCCTGGACAGTGTCAGTCTCGATGTAACTGAGCAGCCCTGGGCGGTCACACAAGCCGACTACCTGTATTCAGCCAATAGTGTTCACATTATGTCATGGCCAGCGGTACAGGCGTTGTTCGCTGGATTGCAATCCGTACTGAACAGGGGCGGCTTGTTTGCTCTTTATGGTCCATTTAATTATGCGGGCGCCTATACCAGTGCCAGTAATGAACGCTTCGACCAGTGGTTGAAACAGCGCGACCCGCGCAGTGGTATTCGTGACTTTAACGATCTCGATACACTGGCGAGTCAAAGTGATTTGGGTTTTGTTCAGGATTATGAAATGCCAGCCAATAATCGTATCCTGGTGTGGAGAAAGGAATAGCGATCAGAAGCTGGCCTGGTTGATTAAAAAAGTGATCAGCCGGTATTGCGCATGCCTGATGCGATAGCGTTGATGGAACGCAGTAACGGATCCAGCCACACTGATTCCTCGTTTTCACCGAGGTCTTCATTACGATAGCGTTCGAGTAACACGATCTGGATGTGGTTCAGTGGGTCCAGGTAGGGGTTTCTGCGTGTCAGTGACAAGGCCAGTGTCGGGTTGTCCTGTAGCAAGCCTTGTTCATCGGCGATATTGAGTACCTGTTGCACTGTGCGTGTGTACTCGGAAAAAATCTTGTTATAGATTTCATGCTCGGTCTCTTTGCTCATGCATAAGGTGGCGTACTCACGTGCAATGTCCATTTCACTTTTGAACAGGGCCATCTGGCTATTGCTCAACAGGGAATGGAAGAAAGGCCATTCACGATACATTTTTTGTAATTTAGCCAGTTTTTCCGGCTCATGGTTACGCCACTGTTCAAGCGCTGTACCAATACCATACCAGGCCGGTAGCGTTTGCCGCGCTTGCGCCCAGCCGAACACCCAGGGAATGGCGCGCACTGACCCCTTCGAGCGATCCTGTTTTTTTCGATGCGATGGTCTTGAGCCGATATTCATCAGGCCGATCTCTGCAACGGGCGTGGCTTCATAGAAATAGTCTAGGAACGCGCGTGAGTTATCCGTTAGCTCGCGGTAGCTGTTTTCTCCCAGGCGAGTGATTTCATCCATGATGCCCATCACGTCATTACGTTCTTCCTTGGGTGGGGTGATGATACAACGGCTGGCCTTCATCAAGCCGGTAATGCCCATGGTTAACTCATAGATAGCCGTTTCCCTGTTGCTGTATTTGTACGATAGTACTTCACCTTGTTCTGTAAATTTGATCTGCCCATGTACGGTATTTCCCGGTTGTGACAGTATCGCTTCATGTGTTGGGCCACCGCCGCGACCGATAGTGCCGCCGCGTCCATGAAACAGACGGCATTCAACCTGGTATTGATCGGTCAGGCTGATGATTTTCCTTTGTGCTTCGTACAGGCTCCAGGCAGAGGCGAGAATGCCGCCATCCTTGCATGAGTCCGAGTAGCCCAGCATGATTTCCTGTATGTTGCCTGCTGATTTCAGCATAGTGGCATAGGTCGAATTACCCAGTAAGTTGGTCAGCACCTCTTCCACATGCGATAGGTCTTCAATGGTTTCAAATAACGGGGAAACATTGATATGGCAATACCAGTCCTTGCCGTCATAACCTGCTAGTCCTGCCAGTTTTGCCAGGAACAGGACTTCCATGACATGACTGGCACAGTGGGTCATGGAGATGACATAGGTGCCAAATGCGCTGGGGCTGATTTCCTTGCGCATGGCCGCCATGGTGTGAAAGACTTCGATGGTCTCGCGCGTATTTTCTTCCAGTTGGTCCAGATTGAAATCCTTGTTTTCGGTGTTTGAGAGGGCCGTTGACAGGATTTCAAGTCTTTCACTTTCACTGAGATCATCATAGTTGTCGCTGATGTCGAGGACCTTGAACAACTCGCTAACAGCGTCGCTGTGACGAGTTGATTCCTGGCGGACATCCAGGTGGACGAGATAAAAGCCGAAGGTTTCGACCAGGCGTATCAGATCTTTGAGTTTGCCTTTGGCAATATTGTAGTCATTATGGCTTTTCAGTGAATCACTGATCAGGTTCAGGTCCTGCAAAAACTCGCGTTCGTCCTCATAGCTGCCAGTGGTGTCGGGTATGCTTCCTTCTATGCGTTGTTCTGCCGCATTCAAGTTGATGTTCAATCGATAATTGATCAGGTAGAGCTTGCGTCGGTAAGGTTCCTTGATGAAGCGGTGCGGTTTATCAGCGAAAGCGATATCACAGAGATCACATTCTTCTTTTAGACTTTTGTTGAGTTCATCACTCACTGAAACCAGTTGGTCGGAATACGTCANGATCTTGCTGAGCTCGTTGATGCGTTTAACGTATTCGGTNAACACTTCCTGGTTATGCATCCTGACGGCCAGGGCAGTNGTTTCCGGTTTTACAAAGGGATTGCCGTCACGGTCGCCGCCGATCCAGGANCCAAAATTGAGAAAACTGGGCGTCCTGACCAGGGGGTCTCCTTCGTCATTGTTGCCATAGTTTCGATAAATAGCTTTTTCCAGGTAGCGGTAAACCTGGGGTACGGCATCAAACAGGCATTCGCGGAAGTAATAAAGTCCATTACGGATCTCGTCCCTGACCTGTGGTTTTTGCACACGTACTTCATTGGTTTTCCACAGGATCTGGATCTCGGCTTCCAGTTGATCCTTGAGTTCACGCAGTTCGTCCTTGCCCAGGTTTTTGTCCTGTAGATTTTCACTGGTCACAAATATCCTGCGCAGGATTTCCATGATGGTTCGGCGTTTGGATTCTGTCGGATGTGCCGTGAAAACAGGGATATAGGCCAGACTGTCCATCAAGGTTTGCAGTTGTTCGGCATCGAGTCCATCGACCATAAACTGGGTGAGGGTGTCCGAGAAAGAGCCAGTCCATAATGCTGCGCCTGATCGGGCCTGACGTCTGCGCTGTTGATGCATGAACGATTCTTCGGCTATGTTGACCAGGGTGAAATAAATGCTGAAGGCGCGTAATACCTGGCTGAGTTCTGAGGGTTCCAGGGTTTCAATGAAGTCATGCAGTCTCTTGCGGAGGCGTGGATTATCTTCCTTGCGCAGTTTTATATAACCCTTCCTCAAGGTTTCGACGGCATCATAGATGTTGCTTCCACTATGTTCTCGGATAACATTACCGAGCAGGTTGCCGAATAATTTAACGCGTGAACGTAATTCTTTATCACGTGGGATGCTTTTTTGTAGATTTTCTATATACATTATTTTACTTCGAATAAGGTTAGAGGACTGATTCTGACAACAGCTACCTGTTACATGGCAAAAAACCGCGAAATTATACCTAAAATCAGTATTGATTGCTAAAAATAACCATATAAATCAGATGTCAATTAGCTATAATCATGTTTTAACTGTTTTTTTATACTGAAGTGATATCATTCCACCACTCTGGAAACAAAATAGCAATAATGAAGGACCACCATGGCTGAATTAACACTGTCAAAATATTGGCAAAAATTACAAAGGCACTGGGACGAAATCTATAATATCCACATGATGGATCAGTTTGCGCAGGATCCCGAGCGCTTTCAGCGTTATTCCCTGGAAGCGGCAGGCGTATTTCTCGACTACTCCAAAAATCGTATTAATGACGAGACGATCAAGCTATTGATGGGCCTGGCGCGAGAACGTGATGTGGAAAACTGGCGCGACAGAATGTTTGGCGGTGAGGCGATTAACTTTACCGAACATCGTGCGGTATTGCATACGGCCTTACGTAACCGCAGTAATACCCCGGTTTATGTCGATGGCAAGGATGTCATGCCAGATGTCAATCGTGTCCTGCAACAGATGCGTGAATTTACCGATGCAGTCAGGCATTGTCAGTGGTTGGGGTATACCGGAAAGCGTATCAAGCATATTGTCAATATTGGTATTGGCGGGTCTGATCTCGGGCCTATCATGACCTGTGGGGCCTTACGACCCTACGGGCATCCGCATTTACGTATGCACTTTGTTTCCAATATTGATGGCACGCACATGACAGAAACCTGCAGCCGCCTGGATCCGGAACGGACATTATTTCTGGTGGCCTCAAAAACGTTTACTACACAGGAAACCATTGCCAATGCCTATACGGCGCGCGAGTGGTTCCTGAAATCCGGAGCCAGTGAAGCCGATATCGCCAAACATTTTGTCGCCATCTCGAGCAATGCCGAAGCGGTGGCCGCTTTCGGCATTGATACCCGTAATATGTTTGAGTTCTGGGACTGGGTAGGGGGACGGTATTCTATCTGGTCAGCGATTGGACTGCCCCTGGCGCTCTACATAGGCATGGACCGGTTTGAACAGTTCCTGTCTGGTGCGCACGAGATGGACCAACATTTCCGTACTGCCCCTCTGGAGCAGAATATGCCAGTCATTATGGCCATGCTCGGCATCTGGTATATCAATTTTTATGCGGCAGAAAGCCAGGGCATTATGCCGTATGACCATTATTTCTCCCGCTTCCCGGCGTATTTACAACAGGGTGATATGGAAAGTAATGGCAAGGGCGTTAATCGCGATGGTATGCCGGTGGGCTATCATACCGGTCCGGTTATCTGGGGTGAGCCTGGTGCCAATGGCCAACATGCCTTCTTCCAGTTATTGCACCAGGGAACCCGTTTGGTACCAGTGGACTTTATCATTCCNATGCATTCTCATAATGCGATCGGTGATCATCATATATTCCTGTTATCTAATTTCTTTGCNCAGACCGAGGCATTGATGAAAGGTAAGAGTGCAGATGAGGTACGCAAGGAAATGCTGGAACAGGGGTTGAGCGAAGAAGAGACCGAGACCTTGGTGCAGCATAAATGTTTTACCGGAAACCGTCCCAGTAACAGCCTGGTTGTTAATGCGATCAAACCGGAAACACTAGGGGCCCTGGTCGCATTGTANGAGCATAAGACCTTCGTTCAGGGCGTGATCTGGGATATCAATTCTTATGATCAATGGGGAGTGGAATTAGGTAAGAAACTGGCTTTGGATATTCAGGATGAATTGCGCGCGGGTGAGAATGTTGATCATCATGATGGCTCTACCAATGGCCTGATCAATTATTATCTTGCGCATAGAAGCTGGGACAACAAACTCTAGGGAGCTATTAACAAGGTACCTGGTGCAGAGAGGGAGCGGTTAGCTTTCAGATGTCTGCTCATGAATTGATCAGAGTTTTATCACGTCTGTTTATAGGCATTCAATCAGGATGTGTGTTGTGATGATGTTGCTGTAGTGCCCACAGGGTATGTTCCCGTATCAACTCAGAAGCGTGTGCCTGTTTTTGTAACAAGGCGTCGATCACTTCCTTGCTTGACGTTGTATTACCTAAGGCCACGGCAATATTTCGCATCCAGCATTCGTAACCGATACGGCGAATAGCCGAGCCCTCGGTACGCGTGAGGAATGTTTCTTCGTCCCAGTCGAATAAGGCGATCAAAGTGGTCGCGTCCAATTGATCTCTTGGAGAGAAGTCTGTTTCCTCGCTGGATTGTGCGAATTTGTTCCAGGGGCAGACCATCTGGCAGTCATCGCAGCCGTAGATGCGGTTGCCCAGTAAAGGCCGAAATTCTACTGGGATGGAACCTCGCAGCTCGATAGTCAGGTAGGAGATGCAGCGGCGTGCGTCCAGTTGATAGGGGGCAATGATGGCGGCAGTAGGGCAGATATCGATACAGGATTGGCAGCTGCCGCAATGGTTCTTCGCAGGTGTGTCGACAATTAATGGAAGATCGGTATACAGCTCTCCCAGAAAAAACCAGGAACCGGCCTTGTCGTTAATGACATTGGTATGTTTGCCGATCCAACCGATACCGGATTGCTCTGCCAGCGCTTTTTCAAGTACTGGCGCGCTGTCGACAAACACCCGATAACTGAATTCACCTGTGTGGTTTTCGATACGCTGTGCCAGTTTTTTCAGGCGTGATCGCATAAGCTTGTGATAGTCACGTCCCAGTGCGTAACGTGAAATATAGGCCATTGCCGGATCGTCCAGGGTGTGGTGGGCATTTGCGGCATCGCCCGGCCAATAGTCCATGCGCACACTGATGACGCGAAGGGTTCCCTCGATCAATTCATCAGGACGGCTGCGTTTGAGCCCATGGCGTTGCATATATTCCATCTGCCCGTGATAACCGGATTTCAGCCATTGTTGCAAATGGCGTTCATGCTGATGTAGATCGATGTCGGCTATACCCACTTGCTGGAAACCCAGTTCGAGTCCCCAGGATTTTATTTCTTGCGTCAGTTGCACAAAATCAGTTTTTTTGTTGAGCGGGTTCATATGGAGGACAGTTTACTGTAGACGGTAAATTCTACAAGTCAGGATAAACTTCTCTGTTATCATTGGCGTCAATGCTGGCCTGGTCAAGTAGGGTATACTGTTATTATGTTGACAACAAAACCGCCAAAAATATTGTATACCGTCGAGCAGATTCGAGAACTGGATCGCCTGGCGATTGAAGCGTATCACATCGCCGGTTTTACCTTGATGAATCGCGCGGCGCAGGCCGCGTATCGCGTTGTTAAAAGCCAATGGCCACAGGCGCGTACACTCGTGGTTGTTTGTGGTGTAGGTAATAATGGTGGCGATGGTTACTTACTTGCGTGTCTTGCGCAGGCGGATGGAATGAAGGTGACGTTGGTGCAGGCGGGTTCTCCACGAGCTGGCGGGGATGCGGCCCGCGCCTGTGAGCAATGGTTGGCTGGCGGTGGTGACACCCTTTCACTGTCTGAACGTATGGATGTCTTACGCTCGGCCGATATCATTGTGGACGCTTTGCTGGGTTCCGGTCTGCAACGCAATGTCAGTGATGCATGGTTAGAACTGATTATGGACATCAATAAAATGTCGATACCGGTATTGTCTATGGATATCCCATCAGGGCTGAATGCCGATACTGGCGCGGT
>JGI24023J19991_10002471_pt1 | contig 13451 bp, 15 predicted proteins | sample Cruoilmetagenom1_FD_19991 | JGI IMG/M metagenome (IMG submission 19991)
ACAGACTTATTTTCTTGATAAAACTAATATTTAAACCTATTCATTGAGCTTAAAGAGTATTTAGACCTAAATCTTAAAAACTTTCGGATAGTTGTGAAAAGATTTAAAAAACAATATATATTCAAATAGTAAAGATATTTTATTTTTTACTGGAGCTTCTGCTTATTATAAACAAAAAACAAATAGAATTGACCTTAAGATTTCTTATTACTCAACAACTGAAAAACGCTCAAAATTAGTATATATAAAATTATATGTAGATAAAAAGATAAGTAGAGTTAGAGGATTAAAGTATGATAAAGGTCTTTTTGCTAATTAGAAAACAAAATTGCCAACAAAAAAGTGTTTAAAGAACCTAAGATTGATGTGTTGCCTGATACGGAGTAAGTCATAAGCATTTGTTCCTATTATTGAACAAAAAGTAAATAAATTTTTCCGTAACTTTAAGCCATGCTTATTAGTATCAAAAGTAAACGCATCCTTTTATTTCTTATAGCAATACTCCTTGCACTTTTTACCTATTTTTTAGTGCCTAGTGATTTATTTCCACAAGCACCAGCAGTAGCGGCCATGATAGTCTTGATGGCTTTTTTATGGGTAACAGAATTATTACCATTATCCGTAACTTCATTAATTCCAATTATTTTTTTACCATTGGTTGGTGTAGGAACCTTATCACAAGTTACTGCCTATTATGCACGACCCATTATTTACTTGTTTTTGGGTGGGTTTATTTTAGCAATAGGAATTCAAAAAACAGGTTTACACAAACGCATAGCCCTCTATTTATTACATAAAATTGGCGATAAACCGCATCAATTAGTTTTGGGTTTTATGATTACTAGCGCATTAATGAGTATGTGGATTTCAAATACCGCAACTGTTATGGTCATGATGCCCGTAGGTTTGTCGGTGTTAGAGACAGCAAAAAAGAATGGTTTAGAAGGTAAAGCATTAGCTAATTTTGGTTTGGGAATTATGTTGGGTTTAGCCTACGCGGCTGATATAGGTGGCATGGGAACCCTTATTGGGACACCTCCAAATTTAGTTTTTTTAGAAATGTATACGGAGCTTTTTCCTAAGGCACAACCTGTAGGGTTTGTCACCTGGATGATAATGGTACTACCCATAAGTATAATTTTCTTGTTTATAGGATGGTTGGTTTTAACAAAGTTTGTGTTTAAACTTCCTAATCAGCGACTTTTAGGTGGACATACCGTTATAGAACAGCAATATAAAAATTTAGGAGTCATGACGACCGATGAAAAAAGAGCAGGACTCATTTTTTTACTGGCGATTGTATTATGGTTAACAGGCTCTGATATACAAGTAGGTGATAATTTTTTACTAAAAGGATGGCGTTCTATATTACATATTCCAGAATTTAAAGATGCCGCCGTTGCTATTTTTGCAGCGATGTTACTATTTATTGTTCCATCTGCAAATAAGCATAAAAGAACTATTTTAAAGTGGAAAGATACCGCACAGGTTCCATGGGGAATTTTATTATTATTTGGTGGAGGATTAGCCCTAGCGGGTGGTTTTCAAATATCAGGTTTAGGAGAATTGGTAGGAAATGCTTTTTCTAACTGGCAAGTCAATTCGCCTACAGCAGCTGTTTTCTCAGTGTCTTTTGTATTGACTTTTTTGACAGAAGTTACATCAAATACAGCGATTACAAATCTTATTTTACCAGTTATAGCAGAAGCATCAAAAGTCTTACAGATTGATCCTAGATTATTGATGATTCCTGCAACTCTATCTGCAAGTTGTGCTTTTATGATGCCTGTGGCTTCACCAACACAAGCCATCGTTTTTGGATCGGGTTATGTACGTATGAAAGATATGATTAAAGGAGGTTTATGGTTTAATTTTATTGGAATTATTCTTGTTTCGGTTATCTTTTTGGTTTGGGGACGTTTTGTTTTGGGTATTTGACACTTATTGGTATTTGAATATTGTTATTTGGAATTTTTTTAATTCTATATTTGCAAATCAATTTTAATATCTAAAAATGCAAAAGACAAGTGTAGCTAATTTATTACAAGCTAACAAAACAGGTGTTGAAGTAAGTGTCAAAGGATGGGTACGTACCTTTCGTAGCAATCGTTTTATTGCTTTAAATGACGGATCAACAATCCAGAACATTCAATGTGTTGTCGATTTTGAAAGTACCGATGAGTCTTTACTTAAAAGAATTAATACTGGTGCTGCCGTTGCTATTACAGGCATGTTAGAAGAAAGTCAAGGTAAAGGGCAATCTGTTGAGATTAAAGTGTCAAAGTTTGAAATATTAGGAGATTCAAATCCAGATGAATATCCAATACAGCCTAAAAAACACAGTTTTGAATTTTTAAGAGAAAACGCACATCTACGTGTTAGAACGAATACATTTAGTGCAGTAATGCGTGTACGGTCTGCATTATCTTTTGCAGTACATCAGTATTTTACAGAAAATGGCTTTTATAATGTTCATACGCCTATCGTTACCGGTTCTGATGCTGAAGGAGCAGGCGAGATGTTTCGTGTTTCGACATTAGATGCTAAAAATCCTCCCAAAACAGATGATGGTGAAATAGACTATTCTAAAGATTTTTTTGGAAAGGAAACCAATTTGACTGTATCGGGTCAGTTAGAAGCAGAAACCTATGCGATGGCATTGGGAAAAGTCTATACGTTTGGACCAACTTTTAGAGCAGAAAACTCTAACACAACACGTCATTTAGCTGAGTTTTGGATGATTGAACCAGAGGTCGCTTTTAATGATTTAGATGCCAATATGGATCTTGCCGAAAACTTTATCCAAAAAGTAATTCAGAATGTTTTAGAAACCTGTAAAGATGATTTGGCATTTTTAAATGATCGTTTTGTCAAAGAGGAATCGCAAAAACCGCAGTTACAACGCAGCGATATGTCTTTGTTAGAGAAGCTACAATTTGTATTAGACAACAATTTTAAACGCGTAAGCTATACTGAGGCTTATGAAATATTAAGAAACTCAAAACCAAATAAAAAGAAAAAATTCCAATTCCCAATTACAGAATGGGGCGTAGATTTACAAAGTGAACATGAACGTTTCTTAGTAGAAAAGCACTTTAAATGTCCGGTGATATTATTTGATTATCCAGCGAATATAAAAGCTTTTTACATGCGACTCAATGAAGACGAAAAAACAGTACGAGCCATGGATGTTTTATTTCCTGGTATTGGGGAAATAGTGGGAGGATCACAACGTGAGGAACGATTAGATGTATTAAAAGATAAAATTAAAGCTCTAGATATTGATGAAAAGGAGTTGTGGTGGTATTTAGATACGCGACGTTTTGGAACAGCTGTTCATAGCGGTTTCGGTCTTGGTTTTGAGCGTTTGGTGCAATTCGTTACCGGTATGAATAATATTAGAGACGTGATTCCATTCCCTAGAACTCCACAAAATGCGGAATTTTAGAATTTTTGTAACTTTAGACTTTTAACCTTTAAACAATAATTTCCTTGCTTAAGCAATCCTTACATTTTAAACTACAGCAAAAACTGTCTCCACAGCAAATACAGCTCATGAAGTTGATTCAGTTACCTACACTTGCATTTGAACAACGCATTAAGCAAGAGATAGAAGAGAATATTGCTTTAGATTCTGGTAAAGATGAAACCAAGGATGAAGAGGATGATTTATTTGAAAACACACAAGATGAAACCTCAGAAGAACTAGCCGAAGATGATTTTAATGTAGATGATTATTTGAGTGACGATGAGATACCTGAATATCAAACGCAGACTAATAATTATTCTGAAGATGATGAAGATAGAGATATCCCATTTGCAGCTGGTAAAAGTTTTCACCAACATCTAAAAAGCCAACTAAACACCTTTAGGTTAAGTGATCAGCAATATGAAGTAGCAGAATTTTTGGTAGGAAGTATTGATGAGAGTGGCTATATAAGACAAGGTGTCGAAGATATTGTAGATGATTTAGCCTTTACACAAAACATCATGACATCTCCCGAAGAAGTGGAGCTTTTATTGAAAGATGTGATTCATGAATTAGATCCTGCTGGTGTTGGTGCAAGAGATTTGCAAGAGTCATTATTGATACAATTAAAACGAAAAAAAGAGAAAACGGCTCGTAAACTAGCCATTCAAATTATGGAGAAAGCATTTGACCATTTTGTCAAGAAGCATTATAAAAAAATACTACATAAATTTGATATAACCGAAGAACAACTTAAGAAAGCCATCCGAGAAATCGAAAAACTAAATCCGAAACCAGGTGGATCATATGCCGGTAATAATAAAGTAGCTGAGCAAATTGTCCCTGATTTTAGTATACGTATTATCGATGGACAATTAGAGCTAACTTTAAATAGTAGAAATGCGCCCGAGATGCATGTCTCGTCAACTTATAATAATATGTTACGTGGTTATAAAGAGAGTACTGAAAAATCAAAAGCGCAAACAGATGCCGTGCAGTTTATCAAGCAGAAATTAGATGCAGCAAAATGGTTTATAGATGCTGTAAAACAACGGCAGCAAACTTTGTTGGTCACTATGAATAGCATCATGAGGCATCAGTCAGCCTATTTTTTAACAGGTGATGTGTTAAAATTAAAGCCCATGATTTTAAAAGACATAGCTGATGAAATCGGGATGGATGTATCTACCGTATCACGGGTTGCCAATAGTAAATATGTCAATACGCCTTATGGTACAAAATTGATTAAAGAATTCTTCTCTGAATCGATGACCAACACACAAGGTGAAGAAGTCTCTACACGTGAAATTAAGAAAATATTAGAAATTGTAATTTCTGAAGAAGATAAGAAAAAACCCTTAACGGATGAAAAACTTGCCGTTATACTTAAAGAGAAAGGTTATCCCATTGCACGCAGAACTATCGCAAAATATAGAGAACAATTAGATTTACCAGTGGCTCGTTTACGTAAAGTTTTATAAACGAATGGAACCTCTTTTTTTAATAATCTATTCATAGATCTTAACCATAGCTTTCCAAATGTCGTTTCATCGTTTTATTTCTTCATTCTTACATCCTATTATATTTCCATTATTGGGAAGCGTTTTTTACCTATTTGTATTGCCTAGGTTTATTTCGAATGAACGTAAAATAATTATTCTCTTACTCGTTTTTATAGGGACCTATTTGTTGCCAGTTTTTCTGCTTTATGTACTAAAGCAGTTAAAAATGATTTCTAGTTTTCATTTACCTAGTATTGAAGAACGTAAATTTCCTTTATTACTTTTTACTTTTTTGGCGACTCTTATTGGTCGATTGTTGTTTAAACTAGCTTTGATAAATGATTTAGCAATTTATTTTATAGCTGGAGGCTTTGCGTTGTTACTCGTTTACTTCTTTTTGTGGATGAGACTAAAAGTGAGTATTCACACGATGGGAGTTGGTGGCTTAATAGGATTTATTCTACAATTAAGTCTATCTTATGAACAAAATTATTTACCAGTGACTGCGTTTCTTTTTATGTTATTTGGAGTGATTGCAAATGCGCGCTTGCAACTTAGAGCACATACATTTAAAGAAGTAATTTTAGGTTTAATTATTGGTTTTATACCCCAATTATTAGTTCCTTATATTTATCAAAATATATAAAACTGCAATCCAACCTTGAGACTGTTTAGTTCATCGATATCTATATTTTCTGTTGCTGGGTTCTTATCAAATAGACTACCCATATTAAAATAGGTATAAAAATTCCAAGTGCTATACCCAAAAGAAACTTGTGGACCATACTGTAATTTTTTTAGGTTTGGTAAATTGTTTATTACGATTCTCTCATTGGCATATTCTAATGTATTTTCAAAATAACTACGCGAATAAAGTACATACGAAACTTTGCCACCGACATACAATCTCCAGAATTTATATACACTAGGTAAGGATTTTCTAAAACGCAGTTCTACGGGAATTTCAAAAGCATGAGTTTCAAACTTGTTCTTAGAATAGGCATCCTCAATAATTGAAAATTCTGGTAGCTGGTTTTGAATTTTCATGTTTTGAATATACTTATTATAGCCATATCCTAAACCAATGGCAACTGCAACAGACCCTTTTTTATTGAGTGGGAAATCTTTTAGGAAACCCACATTTACACCTGTAGAAATACCTTTTTGTTGCAAATCTTGAGGTTTATTCATTAAGATGTTATACGTAATCCCTACATAAAGCTGATCTTCAAAATATTTTTGATTGACCAAAAGACTATCCTGTGAAAAAGAGCTCACAAAAAATAAAAGCGTAAAACTGAAAATGCAAAGATTTTTCATCTGTATGAAGTCTATTTTTAGCTGTAATTCCGAACTAAGTTGTATCCCAGTTGAGGATGTTTACAGGCAAGTATTATATTTTACAAAAAGTATTTTAGTATTAAAAAAAACAAGGCAACCACTTCTGATTGCCTTGCTATATAAATATTTACTATTTGTTTTGTTAGAAAACGATTAATTGATTTTAATCATTTTCTGGAGTTGCTGCATAACTTATTTTCAATGCATCAATTTCTCGTAATTCACGTTTAATATCGGCAACCGTTCCAACTTTAGAACCTACATCTACTTTAAACAATGTAGTCATAAATGGAATTTCTTCCTCTAATAACTGTTCTCTGTTTGCAAATATAAAGTTTTTTACATCACTTACACGAGCAATTTTATCATTGAGTTGAATGACATCACCATCAATACTTTCATTGATTGATTTACCAATATAAACCGTACTTACTAAATTTTTGTGCTCTAATTTTTTAGTATTATGAGCTTTAGGTAAAGTTGGTTGTATAATCTTAAGATCTGTTTCTCTCATGGTAGTTGATACCATAAAAAAGAATAATAACATAAATACAATATCTGGTAAAGAAGCAGTAGAAATTGCGGGTAATCCTTTCTTTTGTTTTTTAAATTTTGACATTTTTTACTTTTTTAGTTACCAGTTGCAGTTGGTTCTACTTCAGAAATAATTTCAGGATATAAGTCTTTAATAGTCTGAATCTTATCTTTCAACTTTTGCGACTTATCACTTTTTTGTTGTTTGATAAGTGCTTCGTAAGACTTACCATATCGTTCCTTAGAAACGCGGTTTCTAAGCTCAGTATAGGCTTGTCCTAAAGCGTCATGTACAGCAATAAAAGCACCATAAGAAGTCCCTCGATCACTTTTCAAAGAAATCACAGCCTTATTAGGATGGTCAGAAGACGCATCACTTTTTGCACCTTTACAATAATCACAGTTTCCAACACCTTTATTTCCTTCTCCACCACCATTATCAATAAAGTCAATAGCGAGTTGCTTAATATCTTTAACTTGTACCAATTGGTCACCTTCTACTAAAAGTCGATCTTTTCGATTAATGGCTATTTGTAGCACATTTTTTTCTTTTAGTTTAGGTGGAGGTGCTTGATTTGGCGGTTGTTTTTGCGGTAATTTACGCGCAATACCACCATCTACTTCCATCGTTGATGCAACTAAAAAGAAAATGAGTAGCAAGAAAGCAATATCTGCCATTGATCCTGCATTAATTTCTGGTATGTTTCTTTTAGCCATAATTTGTTATTTTATAAGGTTTTTGACCATATCAATTAAAAACAAAACACCACCTATGGTAAGTAAGATGAAACTGTAATTAATTGCGGTACCAACCCATTTAGATGTACTACCTTCACTACCCTCATAAACTTTGCCAGAAGCGTCATATACCGCTTCAGAACCTGCTGCGAAATAAGCAACAGCTAATACAACAGCTAAAACACCTAAGTATAATAAAGCTTTTTTAAGTAAGGCAGGTTTTTTTAACATGTTAAGTAATGGAAAAACAATTGATAGAATTGCAGTAATAATCAATAAAAAGATTGCATAACTTACATATCTACCTACTGCTGCATCACCGCCTTCTATTGAAGATCCATAAAAGACTGCTCCTAGTACAGCAAGTACCAAAGAGACAATCATCAATATTTTTGATAAACTCTTATTCATAATGAATATATTAAATGTTGATTATTTTTTTCTTATTAAGATATCAACCAATTTGATTGATGCATCTTCCATGTTGTTAACGATACTGTCAACTTTAGAAATAATATAGTTATAGAAAATTTGTAGAATAATTGCTACAATTAGACCAAAAACAGTTGTCAAAAGTGCTACTTTAATACCACCCGCAACTGTTGCAGGTGACATAACTCCTGATTTTTGAATATTATCAAAGGCAGCAATCATACCAATTACTGTACCCATGAACCCAAGCATTGGTGCTAGAGCAATAAATAAAGATAACCAAGAGATATTTTTCTCTAATAATCCCATTTGAACACCACCATAACTTACAACGGCTTTTTCAACATTGTCAATACCTTCATCAACACGGTCTAAACCTTGATAAAAAATAGAAGCAACAGGTCCTTTTGTATTTCTACATAATTCTTTGGCAGCTTCAACTCCACCAGATTCTATAGCATCTTCTACATTGGCTACTAATTTATTAGTATTTGTAGTTGACATGTTTAGGTAGATAATTCTTTCAATAGCAATGGCTAATCCAAAGATTAACGTAAGCAACACAATTCCCATAAAAAATGGACCACCTTCAATCATACGTTGTTTTAACTCCTGACGGAAAGATACAGGTGCATCATCAGATGCTACTTGTTCGGTTGCAGTTGATTCTTCTTGAGCATAAATGCTTTGGCTTGTGCCAAAAAATAATAATCCTGTGATAGCCAAGATTGTAAATACTTTTTTCATCGTAATAGTAAATTTAAAATTAGTTTTAAAGGGCTAAAGATAGAATATTTTTTTGAATCTGAAAATTTAGAAATAGAATAATTTGTAGAAATTATAAGGTTTAACAAAGACTTGTAATTGATTTTTGATGAGATGTCTTGACACCTATCTCATTAGGTCTACGTATTATTTTTCAGCCTTTTGTTTAATTATAATACATAAAAAACCCCTACAATATTAAGTGTGGGGAATTTTTTTGCGGAGAGGAAGGGATTCGAACCCTCGGTACGCTTTAGGCGTACACACGCTTTCCAAGCGTGCGCCTTCGACCACTCGGCCACCTCTCCAATTTTAGTTAAAAGTTTATAAAGTCAAAAGTTAACTTTATAAACTTTTAACTAATATCGGTAATAATCTGGTTTAAATGGGCCCTCTTTTTTTACACCTATGTAGTTTGCTTGTTCTTCAGTCAACTCATCTAATTCTACACCTAATTTTTCTAAATGCAAACGAGCTACTTTTTCATCTAGGTGTTTTGGTAACATATAAACTTCGTTTTTATATCGCTCTGGATGATTCCACAATTCAATTTGAGCTAGTGTTTGATTAGCAAACGAATTACTCATTACAAAACTAGGATGTCCTGTAGCACAACCTAAGTTTACCAAACGACCTTCTGCTAATAAGATGACTTCTTTACCATCTATAGTGTATAAATCAACTTGAGGTTTAATGCTGTCTTTTGTGTGACCATAATTCTCGTTTAGCCATCTCATATCAATCTCATTGTCAAAATGACCTATATTACATACAATAGCTTTGTCCTTAAGCATTTTAAAATGCTTACCTTGTATGATGTGTTTATTCCCAGTGGTAGTGATAACAATATCTGCATCTTGAATGGCATGATCCATTTTACGAACCTCAAATCCTTCCATAGCTGCTTGTAAGGCGCAAATAGGGTCAATTTCTGTCACGATAATACGTGCATTACTTCCTTTAAAAGAGGCAGCAGTACCTTTTCCAACATCACCATAACCTGCAACAACAACCACTTTACCAGCTAACATTATATCTGTTGCTCGACGTATGGCATCAACGGCACTTTCACGACAACCATATTTATTATCAAATTTTGATTTAGTAACAGAATCATTCACATTGATTGCAGGAATAGGCAATGTGCCATTTTCCATTCTTTCATATAATCTATGAACACCAGTTGTCGTTTCTTCAGAAAGACCTTTGATATCTTTTGTGAGTTCGGGGAATTTATCTAACACCATATTAGTAAGATCACCACCATCATCTAAAATTAAAGTTAATGGTTTTTGTTCTTCCCCAAAAAATAAGGTTTGTTCAATACACCAATCAAACTCTTCCTCAGTCATACCTTTCCATGCATAAACCGAGATGCCAGCGGCAGCTATTGCAGCGGCGGCATGGTCTTGTGTAGAAAAAATATTACACGAACTCCAAGTGACTTCTGCACCTAACTCTACTAAAGTTTCAATGAGTACAGCGGTTTGAATCGTCATATGCAAACAGCCAGCAATGCGAGCACCTTTTAGGGGTTTGTCTTTGCCATATTCTTCTCGTAGGCTCATTAAACCTGGCATTTCAGCTTCAGCAAGTTTAATTTCTTTACGACCCCAATCGGCTAAATTGATGTCTTTTACCTTATATTTTACAAAAGTGGTGGTATCTGAACCCATAATTGTATATTTGTTTGATTTTTTGCAAAAGTAAACATATTATTGATTTACGATTTTAGATTTGCGATTATTTTGATTATTTTTAAATTTTCATCGTTTGATTTAGTCTAATTTCTTTATTATAAATTCGTCAATTTAATGCCTTTATACAAGAGCATACAACATAACGAGCATACACAGATTTTGGTTTGGAAAATAACAGAATCTAAAACTGAATTGATGCAAGGTTTGGATTTATCAGACTCCAGTACTAAAAGAATTGAAGGGATGCGCTCTGAGTTACACCAAAAAGGTTTTTTGAGTGTCAGACATTTAATACGGGAAATAGGATATACGGATCAAGATTTGTTCTATACAAAAGATGGAAAACCTCATTTAAAAGATGGGAAACGAATTTCGATAACACATTCTTTTACTTTTGCCGCCATTGCAATTAGCAAAAACCAGATTGGTATTGATATTGAAAAAAACAGAGATAAAATAATTAAAATTGCACCAAAATTTGTAGCTGATGAATATGATTTTATGGCAGAAGAGCATGTGGTAGAATTCTTAACAGTTGTTTGGGGCGCAAAAGAGAGTTTATTTAAAATTCACCCAGATGGAGGTTTGCTTTTCAAACATCACTTGCCTATAGAACCTTTTAAATTATCGGATAAAAAAACACGTGGCTGGATAAAAAAAGACAACTTTTATGAAGTCTATCAAATCTTTTTTGAACAATTAGAGGATTTTACCTTGGTTTATGCAATTAATTAGTAGTTAGATATAGTTCTATTTTTATAATGGAGGAGCTATTTGCTAAAAAAATATGATAAAAAAAGACGACATACTATTACGTCCTTATACTCTTTCAGATGCAGCGGCTTTAGCTTTGATTGCTAACAACGCTAAGATTGCTACTAACATGAGAAACCTTTTTCCACATCCGTATTCAATCGACGATGCTTTAGATTTCATTACTAATACTATAAATGGAACGATCAAAGGAGTCTTTGCTATAATTTACAAAGGAAATTTAGTAGGCAGTATCGGTATTCATCCACAAACCGATGTATATATCAAAACAGCTGAACTAGGTTATTATGTAGGTGAAAAATATTGGAATAAAGGTATTGCAAGTAAATCAATCGCAATGATTACCAAATATGGATTTGAAAGCTTACATTTGACACGGATTTTTGCTGGAGTTTTTGAAAACAATAAAGCCTCCATGAAAGTATTGAAAAAAAACGGATATATGTTAGAATGTATTAAACGAAAGGCTATTTTTAAAAACAAGCAACTATTAGATGAATATTATTATGCTAAAATAAATGACTAATTCTTTGCTAGCACATATTATAAAAGTTAAAAAAGAAAACAAACAATTATTGGCTATTTTATTAGATCTAGATAAACTACTAATCAATGAAGTTGAGAACAAAATCAACAAACACAAAGCAAATTTTATCTTGGTTGCTAGCCATTTAATTTTAAAGAATATATAAAAAATCGATGGATACACTTATTCAATTTTTTTTAGATCCGTATCAAGAGGCGACAAGACTTAATATAAGTTTAGAGTTTATAGCTGCTGCATTTGGTATTATCAGTGTATTCTATGCTAAAAAAGAAAATATTTTAGTCTATCCTACAGGAATAATCAGCACAGGAATTTATGTCTATTTACTCTCTCAATGGAATTTATATGGTGATTTAATTATCAATATTTACTATACTTTAATGAGTATTTACGGCTGGTATATGTGGAGTAAAATTATTGATTCCGAAAAACATCACATTCCAATAACTAGAGTAAATAATAAAGATAGATTGTGGTCTTTTGGAATTTTTGCCTTTACATCAGTTTTTGTAATTGCTGTTTATCGCTATTTTAATGTCATGCCAAACGCTTTAAATTTTACAGAATCGGTTAGCTATGCTCTTGAAAAACTAACATCAGGTAGTCTTGCCGATTTTAGAACCGCAACTCCTTATTTAGATACTTTTACGACAGGAGCAGCTTTTGCAGCCATGTGGCTTATGGCAAATAAAAAATTAGAAAGCTGGATTTTTTGGATAGCTGTTAATATCGTTTCAGTTCCTCTTTATTTTGTAAAAGGATATGGATTTACAGGTATTCAATATTTTATATTTTTACTATTAGCATTTTATGGATATTTAGCATGGAAAAAAACCTTAGACAAGAAAAAGCAAACATCGTCAAAGTAGTCATATTTGGCCCTGAATCTACAGGAAAAACTACGATTTCACAACAATTAGCTCGTCACTATAATACAGTTTGGGTCGCTGAATACGCACGTGAATATTTACAAGATAAGTGGAACAATACACGTAAAACTTGTGAAAATTCAGATTTGATTCCCATAGCAGAAGGGCAAATGCGCTTAGAAAATGAATTAGCACAAAGAGCTGACAAAGTGTTAATTTGTGACACCGATTTACTAGAAACTAAAGTTTATTCACAAGAGTATTACGGTGGCTTTGTAGATCCAAAGTTAGATGAAGCGGCTCAAACAAATCAGTATGATCTTTATTTGTTAACCTACATCGACACACCTTGGGAAGCAGATGATTTGCGTGATCGACCTGAGATGCGACAAGAGATGTTTGATGCCTTTGAACAAGCCTTGAAAGATCATAACAAAAACTATATTCTTTTAAAAGGTGGTAAACAAATTCGTTTAGATATCGCTATAAAGGCAATTGATAAACTCTTGAAAAAACACCAAGATTTAGATAGTTTCTCTGACAACTTAGTTGATTTAGATTTTCATTTAGGAGCAAATATTGATCCAAATATGATGTAATAACCTGAGTTCGACGTAAGCTTTAATTCACAGGAGCAAGAGAAAAGGTAAGGTTTGAAGTGAAAAATTAAAAGGAATATCTAGATATTTTAATCTAAAGAATTCCTCGACGCTTTGCGTCGAGTGTAGCATTCTGCTTTTGAAATTTTGCCACAAATGCACGAATTCTTCATTCGTGAAT
>JGI24023J19991_10002475_pt1 | contig 13436 bp, 14 predicted proteins | sample Cruoilmetagenom1_FD_19991 | JGI IMG/M metagenome (IMG submission 19991)
GAGGTACATAGGTACCACCTGCATTTTCAAAGAAAGCCGTCTTCCCCGATTTTTCATCGATTAAGGTTGGGAATTGTTGACGAACATAGTCAATATCCCACTGTGTTTGTTGCGACATTTTTAGTCCTTTTATTATAGCACTTCTTATAGTGCTGCTTTAACAACGCCACCATCCACACGTACCGCAGCGCCATTTGTAGCAGCCGCACCTTTACCACATAAATACACAATCATATTGGCATCTTCTTCGGGAGTTGCAAAACGTTGGATTAGTGAACTTGGGCGTATATTATCGAAAAATTCTTTTTCCATTTCGTCAAAGCTCATACCTTGTTGATCGGCTATTTGCTGAACAAAGGTTTCAACACCTTCAGAACGACTTGGCCCAGGTAAAACAGTATTCACCGTAACTGCTGTGCCTTTCGTGCTTTCTGCCAAACCACGTGCAATGGCAATTTGAGCCGTTTTTGTCATGCCGTAATGAATCATTTCTTCAGGAATTTGCACCGCTGATTCACTGGATACAAAAATAATGCGCCCCCAGTTATTCTGTTTCATTAAGGGTAGATAATGACGTGACAAGCGCACACCACTCATGACATTGGTTTCAAAAAAGCGAGACCAGTCCTCATCAGGAATTTCTTCAAAAGGCTTTGGCTCAAAAATACCTAGGTTGTTCACCAGAATATCAACTTTAGGTAATGCGGATAACAATGCATTGCAACCTTTGGCAGTGCTTAAATTAGCAGCAATACCATTTATATCCGCATTTGATACTTCATCTTTTATGCGTGATATAGCCGTTTGTACGGAGTCATCACTGCGTCCATTGATCCAAACTGATACACCTTCTTTTGCTAAACCTAAAGCGGTAGCAAAACCAATGCCTTTAGTTGAACCACTGATAAAAGCAGTTTTTCCTTTGATTTTTAAATCCATAATGATGTTCTTTTCACTCTCTATTTTTAGGGGGCTGGGTCAGGAATTTGAGCATGAATAGTATTCACACCCTGCAAAATCTCGTCTGATAAATCTATTTCGATTGAAGCTATGTTTTCTTTTAATTGCTCCATCGTGGTCGCGCCAATAATATTTGCGGTTACAAATGAGCGACTGTTTACAAAAGCTAAAGCTAATTGTGTCGGAGTTAACCCGTTTTCGCATGCTAAATCAGCATAAGCCCGAGTCGCTTTAATACTGTTTTCATTGCTATAGCGTAAATAGTCTGGGTACAATTTTAAACGCGAGGTATCAGGCGCATGGTTATCAAGATATTTACCACTTAACACGCCAAACCCAAGTGGGGAATAAGCCAGTAAGCCGACCTGTTCCTGCAATGCAATTTCTGATGAGCCTACTTCAAATAAACGATTGAGCAGGTTATACGGATTTTGGATGGATTGAATTCTTGCCCAGCCATGTTTTTCTGCCAACATCAAATATTGCATCGTACCCCACGGTGTTTCATTCGAAATACCAATGTGGCGAACCTTTCCTTGTTTAACAAAATCATTTAAAACTTCTAATGTTTCACCAATGCTCTCAACTTCTTTAGTTGAGAGGCAATTAATACCTCGTGCACCAAATATCTGCACACTTCGCGCAGGCCAATGCACCTGGTATAAATCAAGATAATCTGTTTGCAAGCGCCTTAAGCTGTCTTCAAGTGCTTGCGTCAATTGCGCTCTATTTAGTCGAGGACCATCACGAACATAATCAACCCAACCGTCAGTATTTCCTGCGACTTTGCTGGTAAGCACAATGTCATCGCGATTTTTTCGTTGTGCCAGCCAATTTCCGATGATGGTTTCCGTTTTACCAAAGGTTTCTGCAGTTGGTGGAATCGCATATAACTCTGCGGTATCAATAAAATTGACCCCTTGCGACAGCGCGTAATCCAGTTGTTCAAAAGCATCTTCTTGAGTATTTTGTACGCCCCAAGTCATTGTGCCTAAACAGATAGCACTAATATCGAGATCAGTATTGCCTAATTTTCTATATTTCATATTGTTTTCCTTACTGCGTCTGATTAACCGATCTTTAAACTATGCTGACTTAAATTCCCATAACGCCAAACATCTGCAAATACCGTGATGGGCTCTTCCTGACTTGCCCCTAAAGCAATAAGCAACGGCAAATAATGTTCAAGTGACGGCACGGCAATATCACCACCTTGAAGTTGATGTGGTTCAAAGAGTGCCTTCCAGTTTTTAGTATCAATCGCTTGTTGAACCTCATTCATAAATAGCTTAGCCCAAGGTTGTGGCACTGCAAAACTGTCATTCCAGTTTAATGCTCTTAGGTTATGAACTATTACACCACTAGTAATAATCAGTACGCCTTGTTGCCGTAATTTTGCAAGTTTTTTACCAAGCTCAAAATGAGCTTCACAGCCTAAGCGGGGTGATACAGACAAATGACTGACAGGAATTTTTTCATCAGGAAACATGGCTGTTAAGGGGACCCAACTACCATGATCTAAACCACGACCTTGATCCACTTCAAGGTTTAAAGATTTTGCCAATTCTTCGGCCCAATTCGAATCGCTTGGTGGAGTGTAGCGGTATTCATATAACTCATTAGGAAAACCATAAAAATCATGGATGGTTTCTTGTAATTGATTTCCTCCTAACGTAAAGCATGATGTTTCCCAGTGAGCTGACACCAACATTATTCGATTTATACCTGTTACTGGTATTACTTGTCGCTTCCATTCATCTAATACGGGGTCTTGTTGTAAAAGGATATTGGGCGCACCGTGACCAATAAAAAAGACAGGCAAGCGATTTTCTTGTTTCATAGCATATGTATCCATAGCCATGTACTACATACCGACAGCATGAACAGTAAATAGCGAAAATGCCAACCTAGGATCTGGCGGCTCTGTAAAGAATAACGTCCGATTAGCGCTAAATTCATTCCCGATAAAGGTGAGGCTACAACACCCAGTGCCCAGACTGATAGAAACAACATACCTAGAATATTAGGATCTACTAATAAGGGGGATAGCACCGTTCCCATCACCGCAATACTAATCACCGGATGAATACCAATAACGGCCAACACAACCATCAAGAGCAATGATGAAACCGCAATAGGAAANGTAAACTCATCAACTGGTAAAGTGTTATTAAAAGAGTCCAAGAGGTTNTTTAAGCCAACGGATAATACCCCTGCTGTTAAAAACAAAGTAAGTTCACCTGACATTTTTGGTAACTCTTTAAAGGTATGTTGCTTTAACTGAATGAGCGGAACCGGTTGCTTATCTGGTTTTATAAGCCCTTTGAAAAACAATACGAGAAGGGTTAATAATAATGCTGTCCCAGCCACAATCAGTATCACAGAATAATCAGGTTTAAAGTGATGGATGGTTAATACAAGAATACTTAAAACAGCAGGAACCCAAAGCGAATGAATACTCAACGGGTATCCTCGAAAGGTAGATTTATCTCCACTTTCAAAGTAGGTGTAAACAAGTGCAATCAAGGCTAGTGGCAAACCTTGAAGTACTAATGTTGACAATGAAGCACCAGGTGCATAAGTTAGAGCAACACCCATTGCCGCAAAAAAAGGCGACCAAAAAGCCGCTGCGGAAAATGTCCGTGTTAGTGGTGCAACGGATTCCCTTTGCAAGGTTTTTTTTTGTGATAAACGATCAAAGACAATCAATAATGCTGACAAATTAATAACAGCAGAGAACAGATGTGTTCCAAGCACTGTTTTAAGAAATGTCTGCGAGCCTACAGGCAAAGGTTTTTCTGCCTCATCACTTTTGGGCAACGTCACTAAACGTAAAAAACTAACTCCCGCCAATAATGCAATTAAGCTGACATTGCTGCTTAATATTCCTCCCCAATTAAAGCCTACTCCCCGCAGGAAAGCCCATAACAAACAACATAAACCGACAAATAATAAAGAAAAAGACTGAATAAATTGTATTTTAGACAAACGTGAAATAAGCAACAACATAGCTAACCACGCAGATGCTCCTGCCATACTTAAAGATAAATTAGGTATCCATACATGACTAATAGCAAGTACGATCGTTACCAACAATAAAATACCGGCGAGTGATTCCGGTTTGAAAAAAAGCATGTTCAAATTAGCCTGCAACAGAGTTACCATGATTTAATACAACATTTCTTAGTTCCAAACTTTGTACACTGATAGAACCAGCTCCATTGCCAGTATTCACATTATTCATGTTATTTGATTACCATGTGTCATGGAGAGCGCCTTGAATTACCCATATTTGCGTTTCATCCAATGTTTGTATTTAGAGGTTTTACCGATACCAGGGTTTAAGCTATTGGTCGGGTCATTATTCTGATAGAAGTCTCTTAATTCATCCTTAGCTTTATAAAGTTGCCCAACGTTATGCTCAGCTGGATATTCAGCACCTTTGTTATCTAAATAGCTAAGCAACTGTTCTTTAATCGCTTCCGGGTCTACTCCTTTTTTCAATAAATAATCTTGATGCATCACATGACAAAAGAAATGACCGCAATAAAATTTTGCTTCGATGAGCTCATCAAGCTCAACCGGTAGTTTTTCAAACCAGTCAGGCTCATTGCGTTTTAATGCAACATCCAGTGAAATGTGGTCACCAAATTGCTCAGGATACATGAGCTTAAAACGGGGCACGGCTCCCCCTGCAACAAAACGATGCATGAAGGCTTTTTTACCTTCCTTTTCGGTACATTCAAAATAATCACCTTGTTGCGTATCAAAGAAGTCTTTTAGAAAATACTTGGCTTCATCAACGCCACCATCTGCCATGTGAAGTAATAAGTGATGCTCATATTTTTCACGGTAATCACGCATTTTCTTAGGCAAATGATCAGGAAAAACAGTAGCTAATGTTTGAAGTGTTTTGTCTGCAAATTGATTGGGTAAAAAGGAAAAACGTCGGCTTAAACGGTCTATTTTGTTCTTAAAGGCAAATAGTTTAGGCATAATGTGACTACCTAAATACTGTATAACGATAAACGTATCTTTACCATGGCTATCACAGACATCAAAATAGCTACGGTGCATGTATTCCCCTGAAACAGGTAAATGTTTAAATTCACGCAATAAACGTCTACGAAGAGCCGTTAAAACAGCAGGCTCATTTGTACCAATGTAATAGACTCGTTCGACTTTTGCCTTAGGGAAAGTATCAAGACGTACCGCGAAAACAATCAACTTACCTGCACAACCAGAGGCTTCGTGCAGCCTACGTCCATCATTATTAAATCGTGCAGGAGTATCTGCATCGACTTCTCGCACACGATTTAAGTAATCGCGATCAGAAGCTAAACGATCAGGGTGATTAATATCAGAGTCTTGGTAATCTCTGTTATCCAAATGCATTAGTATTTCTTCAGGGTTATCTCCCAAATCAATACCAAGATGATTAACCAGTTTCAGTTGCTGATTTTCGTCAATCTGACCATACAGTGACATTTCAGTATAGGCTGGGCCACGATGCACCAGCGCACCCCCTGAATTATTACAAACACCACCCACTACTGATGCGCCAATACAAGATGAACCAATGACTGAATGTGGTTCACGATTGTATTTTTCTAGTTCGTTTTCCAGTTCATACAGGCGACTACCAGGGAAGGCGATAACTTGCTTTGCGTCATTAATAAGATGATTCGTGTTGAGACGGACAGTGCTAATAATCACTACGGCACGGTCATAATCTCCATACGGGGTTGAGCCACCCGTTAAGCCTGTATTTGCAGCTTGCATCAATATAATGACATCGGTATCTACACAAGTTTGCACGACGCGCCAGAGTTCTAATAAAGTGTTTGGGATAATGACAGCAACCGCCTCACCGCTACCAAAACGGAAGCCCTTGCAGTAACTTGCAGTTTTTTTCTCATCCGTAATCAGGTTGCTTTTACCGACGATTCTTTCAAGTTTAGTGATAAGGATTGATGACATATAACTAACGAATATTTCTGTTCTTTTTCGGGAATAGCCAAAAAGAAAACCAACGTGTAAAACGAGGCATTAGTACAAATGTCATTAAAAGGATAACAACAAGAGTTACGATAATGGTACGAGGAATGAGGGGTAATCTTGATAAAGGCTCACCAAACAAACCGAAAATAAGCGTAACTGTTGGGAAAATTGCCAACCAACTAACCACGGCCATTTTATATTTAGGGGGTGGTTTCACGGGATTACTACCCGGTATTGAAAACCAAGTAACTAAACCTTCCATGACTTCTGTTGAAGAGGGTGCTTCCAGAAGCGGTTCAAGATTTTCAAGACAGTGGCTTCTCTCTTCTGATTGTGCCCATGTTTGATAGTTTTTTTGATTATCGAATTTAAAAATAACACGATACTCAGGATCATCTGGACTTGCAGGCTTAAACATATTCGTACCCAGATAACCTTTAAACCGGGCGGCAGTTGTTGTTAGCGCTGTGCTTATTTTTTCATACTCCGCTTCTTTGCCTTTTTTTACGCGTCGAGATATAACGATAGTGACAGGTGTACTATGAGGATTAACTTCAGGCATTATCAGCTCCTATAGTGTGTTTGAGCATGGCATGTACTGTTTCAGTATAAGGTACGCTAATGCCCAATATCTTACTACGTTGAATCACTGCACCACTGATTTCATCCACTTCCAATTGCCTACCTTTTTCCAAATCTACCAGCATGGAGGTTTTAATAGGATCAAAGGTGCAGATTAATTCATACATTTCATCCGCATCCTGTGTTGTCAGCTCCTCGCCATCGGCAATCGCAGCACGAGCAGCCTCTTTCATGAGTTGATGAACAATGTCACCAAAATGCGGATGATGGCTCAATGCATAAGTATCAAGACGGGTTATAGCTGAGAGTGGATTCACACCATTATTAATTATCAGCTTGCGCCATAATTCACGACGAATATTAGGGACATTACTTGTTGGTATCCCAGCGACATTGAAAGCTTTGGTTAATCTTGATAATTGGCTACTAAAGCGTAAATCTGCAGGGCTATTATTATGTGGCCACGCACCCCATATCAACTGAGCCAAACCTGTCGCTTCTATTATACCTGGTCTAACTATATGCCCGCCAATACGAACTGCTAAACCGCCGATGATACAATCATCACCTAAAGCACTAGCTAATTTAGATTCGTTATCAATACCATTTTGTAAAGAAATGACGGATGTTTGTTGCTTCGTGCGCTCAAACCATGTTTTGAGCATATCTGCAATACTAACTGTAGCAGTAGCTTTAGTGCTAATCAGTAAAGCATCAAAATCGTTTGGCTGAAATTTTTCTGACAATACATCAAATGAATATGCCTCCACCCTGCTTTTGTATGAGAACTCAGGGTGTGTAAGTTGAAGACCATTAATTTGCAAAGCAGCAAGGTGTTCACCACGAGCAATATAATGCACTTGATGACCTGCATGTTGAAGCCTTGCACCGTAATAACATCCGATACCACCTGCTCCAATAATGGCAATTTTCATCTTTTGCTTAATGACTTCTATTAAGCAAGAAAGTCACTCACCAATTTATTAAATGTTTCAGCTTGTTCAATTTGCGTCCAATGCCCACATTGCCTAAAGCCATGCAATTGTGATGTTTCGATGAGATCAAACAGCTTTAGCGCATTATCAAACGGAATGACATCATCTTCACGGCCGTGAATGATAAGTGTTTGTTTATCAATTGCCTTAATTTTCTCATTAGGGAACGTCATATCATCCACCCCTTGTTGGCGTGGTGCTGGGAACATGCTAGAGAAGGACTCTTGGAAACCTGGGCGAACACTTGCGTCATAGCGCAGCTCTGCAAGCTCATCTGTAACAATGGCTCGATTATAGGCAAAGATATCGAGCAATTCTTTCATATTTTCGATCGACGGCTCGTAGCCCCAAACTTTATCCAAACCATGCGTCAATTCAAAGTGAACACCAACACTGCCCATCAGAACTAGTTTATCCACGCGTTCTGGGTGGTATATTGCTAAGCCTAAAGCCAGTGCACCACCAAAGGAGTTACCTACAACCGATACTTTATCGATCTCTAAAGCATCCAGTAAATCGACCGCATGTTTTACCCAAACCTCCATACCATATTTTATATTTTCAGGGCGATCAGTGAAGCCAAAACCCACCATATCGGGCGCAATCACGCGATTTTCTTTTGCTACTGCAGGTATAGTTAGTCGCCAATTTGCCCATGCGCTTACGCCAGGGCCTGAACCGTGAATTAATAGTACTGGTGAACCAGTGCCAACATCATGGTAATTGGTTTGGATACCACCAGCATTAATGCTTTGTGCTATTTCTGGGTTTTCATTACTCATTTTAGTTAAACCTTTAATTTTAATTTAATTTAGACAGTGCCATCTAAATCGTAAATCGCTACTTCTTTATCCCCCCTTTTAAGAATTTTTCTAGTAAAGTACTTAAAAGCAGGGGGGTGTCAAACAAAACGGAGCTAATTTGTTTTATTCTCCAAGAAAATATTAATTACTATTTCAAACTAGAAAAACCGATCGAAATGTATTTGTTCAAAGGGCACTTTATAATCAATCATTAGCATGCGCTGTACTGCCTCGGTCATCGGTGGCGGGCCACAGAAGTAAAACTCATAATTTGGCATATCATCACCTAATGTTTTCTCTACTAGCTCATGCACTAGGCAACATTCACCATTCCAACCTTGTTCTGCTGAAAGGTCTGGATCAGAAGTTGCATTGTGACAAACTAGTTTGGTATCCAATGCTTCTATTTCAGACAGTAGTTCAGGTGTGCATATATCTTTAGGACCTCTACCACCATAAAACATCATAATGTTACGACCCTTAAACTGCTCATCGCCTGTCACAGCACGGGCGATAGACATAATAGGTGACAAACCAGAACCTCCCCCAATACACACCACATCCCGTTCAATTTCAGGGTGTAAATAAGCCAGACCATATGGACCATCTATTTCTAATGTATCACCTGTTTGTAGTGTGTTGAATAAATAATCACTACCTGCACCTTCTGGCATTCTCTTAACAATAAACTGCCAATAACCTGCTTCATTCGCAATATTTGACATAGAGTACGCACGATCACCTTCAACACCTGGCAAAGTCAACATCGCATACTGTCCGGCCAAAAATTTCGCAGGAGTATCTGTTTTAAAACGAAACTCAGCCATATCATCGGTCAAATCTCTGCGACTGACATAACTTGCTGTGAAGCGTTGCGGTGAGTACTCTGGTACATCCCAATTATCAGCCCGAAAATTAATTTCGACATCACCCTTTGGCTTACACTGACAGGCTAGTTTTTTACCTTTTCGAATATCTCTAGGTGATAAACCAGGAGGATTATCCCAAAGTGACTCAACCTCACCTTCGATAAGATCAAATTTGCAGCTACCGCAACCCCCAGAGTTACATTCGTAGGGTATTTTCACACCCGCACGAATAGCAGCCCTAAGTAGGGTATCTTTTTCATCGCAAGAATAGGTGTTTTCAGAGTCTTTTAGTTTAATAGTTGATGTCATTTTCAATCTCCTCAGTACAAATAAATAAGCCACCTTCGTTTGACCAGAAGGTGGCTTCAGGTACTTCCGTGTAACGTGAAAGCTCAGATCAAACCTAGTCTACTAAAACCCAACTAGGCTAATCAAAGACTTCCTGCAATTATCCACCAATACCCATTGTTGTACGAGCAACGCGCGTTGCAGCTTTAGCATCTTCTGCTGCATTTGGACTATCAGGTAAAGCTGCACAGTAGGCTTCAATCGCTGCATCAGCCAATGGTTCCCACTTTGCAATCCAGCCATCAAGAACTTCTTTATTACCATCTGTCTCTAAGGCCATTTTAACCATTGCGCCAGCCCAACGACGATGACGAGTTGCATCAAGCATTTGTGCCTGGGTCAATAAGCCTAGTAAAGTATCGCCTTGTGCACGAGCGGTATTGCCTAACTGCGTTAATAGCGCTTCTTCAATCGCAGGTTTTGCTACAAGGTTAATGGCAACAAATGATTCTGCCCAATCCCAAGCGACTAATGCTTTTTCCATTAGTTCACGAAAACCTTGCCATTCTGCAGCGTTCTCCCATGTTTCACGTTCTGTCGTTCCAAAACCGTTATCAGGACAGTGATTATCAAGCTCTTTAGTGCGATATGCAGTGTGAGACAACCAACGAATCGAGTCACCTGTTTGGAAAGTACAGCAATTAGTAATGGTACTACCTGGGGCCATTTGTCCAATGTAGGCTGATGCCATTTGTACAGTATGAAACAAGTAACGAGACGGCGTATAAAGCTTTGGTAATAAAGCAACCCAATCTGCCTCAAGTGCAATGTCGTGCTCACGCTCTTCAAATTGTGCAAATAGACCATTAACATAAGTCTCTTGACCATCTTGTAACATATTGTAGGTGCGATACACTAGTTCATCAGGGTCACGAAAAGCATCCCAATCATCATGTTTTAGTGCGCTTCCATAACAATACTTGTTGTAATACTCATTCATGTAAGAATCTGGACTTTGCTCCCATGGAGCTTCAGTATTGCTGTTTCTGTAGTGCAAGTTTGTAGACACCACCTCATACTCACTTGGGCGCCTTCTATTTCCTGATAAGTGTGACCAGGTTTTTAAAGGTTTTAATACCTCTGGTGCTGCTTGTTCTTCACTCATAATTTTTCTCCTTAACTTTTGTAGATCTCAATTAGACCGTCTTGCTTAAGTAAAACCGAGCCTGATCCTGTCCCATATCTATAATCCCTGCAAAAGAACTTAGATTAATTTCAAGTTCTCGCATTTCAAATGGACGACCTAGCATCTCTTCCATAGTCTCTCTTTTAAGAATAAATTCTTGATCCGTTGCTATCCGAACATAGGCTTTACGATCCTCGATAAATATTTCTTTACCTTCATTATCTATTTCAGCTGCTTCAACCGCGGCTTCGGCAACTTCACCACCACGAATGATAGGCCCGACTCGATTATTATCTTCGTAATTTACATCACTCACTGTTGTACTCCTTTCTTCAACCACCGCTTCTTTAAGAGAAACTGGTTCTTGTTGTACGACTTCTTTCTGTACAGCTTGTTGTATAGTTTCTGACTCAGTATTTGAGCCTGTTACCATATTTTTAAGCTTATTTAAAAGTCCCATAATCTCTCCTTTAAAATTTGTGGTTGATTATTTAATAAAATTAGACGTGAGATTTACAAGGCTTAATACCTGCAACATCAACATAAACATCTTCACCTTCGATTTTTACTGGGTACTCTGCAATCTCAGTATCATCTGGGTTGATGCCTTTACAAGTATTCACATCGAATTGCCAAAGGTGTGCTCGACAGGTTAATACACCTTTTTCAAACGTACCTTCAACCAGTTCAATTTCTTGATGCGGACACATTCCTTGAACTGCTTTTATGTCGCCACCATCAAGACCAAGAACAAGAATGTTCTGGCCATCTGCGGTTTCGAAACAATCCATATCGCCTTCCCAGACGTCGTCTAATGTACATATTTTTTCAAATGCCATTTCTATATCTCTCGTTTAACTGTCTGCAAAGATAATATCAATGGTTTGAGTGGGACCTAAACCGCTTTCATGTAGCTTCATGTCTCTAGGAAACAGTTCTTCTGTACCATGTTTACGCACACGCATCACCTTGTCTGGCTGAGCACGAACACGGCGCCCAACAGAATGGTGAGCCGCAGCAGCGGCAATCTCATCCATGGTGTTTTCAGTATCTACAGGTAGTAACTGAATTACAAAATCACCTTGAAAGTTTGAATTTAATGGAAATAATGCCATTTCTGTCTCTCCTTATGCTACGTCTTGAATTTCTTGAACAAAAGCCTTAACCCACTCATAATTATGTGCGTCATCACCCATTTCACCTGGTGCTAAGCCCATATAAGCTAGACCACCACTTAAATCCATAGGCTGAATTTTTCCTGCAAGGAATCGATCAATAAAGTTAAGATGATTTTTGTAACGAGCAGGGTCTTGCTCAAAACACCAGCGATCGACATCTGAACCAAAGTGGTAAAGACGACCTTCATGCTCTAATGAGTAATCTGTTACCTCCCAGTTTGGTCCTGGCACACCAACAATCGGCAGGTTACACATATTACAAATAGTTGGTAACGTTTCAGGGCCCGTTAGCTCAGGGCGACCTTCTAATAGATTTTCAGTGATCACATCCCAACAAGAGCCGAATGATTCATTCCAACCTGGATACTTTTCCTCTAACCATTCACGATCTTCTGGCTTAACACCTGCAGCTGGATTCCACCATACCGTAGGACGCCAGAACCAAACACCCATATGCATTCCATGGTGAGTTTCATTCAGGTCTTTTTTGAAGGTATCCCAATACCAAGGCTTATCTAAACCAAGGTCAAGAATTTGACGCTCGAATTGTCCTATGATCCACTCTTGCATGAACTCTTTGAAGGACTGTTGACGATGTTCAAGTGGTGTGTAGTAGTCCATCATTGGCCCCGTTAATACTGAGAACAATTTCCATGAACGCCAAAAAGCGACATCAATCATTTTTTGAGCGTCGTCTTTAAGCCCATTTTCTATCATGATCTTAAGCGCTGGTCCGCCTTGCTGAGCATGACGTGACTCATCTGTTTGGATGCTTGAAATTAAGTTAGCAAAGGTATGATCCCCTGCTTCTGCTGCATCTGCTGCTAGCCCCAAGAATTGCATATTAGTAAAGCCAGTTTCGAAAGAAAATGTCAACATGATTGCAACGCTCAATGCGTCACGCGTCATCATCACATCATCAAACATACTGCGAGCAGCGATAGCTCCCCATTCATTTGTGTGATATGCCTTATGCCCCCAATCCCATTTACGATCACGTTTAGTATGCTCATGCGGGAAGTAGAGTTGAATTTGCCCATGACGGGTCTCATCTAACATACCATAAGTAGCCATATTTCGGTTACCGGGCGCTTTAGAAAAACGCATCATTCGCCCTTCAGCAGATACCGCCGCATATTCAGCTAATGCTATTGAGCCATAATGCGCTTGTAGGGTACTTACCCAGCCTGGATCAGCATCATCAACATAGTTAGCACGCTCTAGAGCGGCTTTTACCGAATAAGCACCTGCATCTTTTTCTCGTTGCGTATTGACATATTCTGAATAAGTCACTTTATAAGGCTCATCGTAACTTTCCCATTTTTCCATTGGGATACCACGGGCACCACACATTTCCTCTGGAAATAACTCCTCTTCGGTAACGTACTTTGGGGTCCAGTTTGTGGCACGTGTCAGATCATACCAATCATCTCTTTTTAACATCGACATATGTATTCCTCTCTTTTCGGGATGGGGGAATTAACCAAGAAAAAACTCAATTAATTACCATTAATAAAGACACCCCCCTACTTTTCAGGGTTTTTTCTATAAGAATTAATACAAGTAGGGGGGTG
>JGI24023J19991_10002476_pt1 | contig 13431 bp, 7 predicted proteins | sample Cruoilmetagenom1_FD_19991 | JGI IMG/M metagenome (IMG submission 19991)
GTGAGTCGCCGCCAGCTGCAGCCGCTCCATAACTTGCTGCTGGACCGTCTGCGTCATCACATATGAAGCGGCGTACCACATCCCAAGAAGAAGCAAGAATGCGAACGGCAGAACCCGCCACAATACGCTTGTCAGCAACCGCGACGGGGAGCGACGGAAATTCATCTCGTGACAATCGGAATGATGGCGCCGGATTCATCGTAGCGCGACAACCTGAAATCAGTGGCGTCCAGGGCGTCGTGCCTGGTGTCGGTAAAAGGTGGATCGTAAACACGGACCAACCCTTCGTGCCGACCTAGACGCTCGAATGCCTCGCGCACACGCGGGCGATCGATCGTGCCAGCTTCTTCTATCGCCAGCCTAAGCAGATGGACCAAATCGTAGGCATGGGCCGTTCCAACCGGCGATTCAACGGCCGCGCGCGATTGACACGGTCCAAAGGCTTCACAATAGGCACCGAATAGCCGGTCTGCCCTATCGGCGAATGGCGGATCGAAGAAGGAGTAGGTTTGCAAGAAAGTGAGATCGATGTTCGCGATTACGTCGATCGCATCGGCGTGAAAATTCCCCGACGTGATGCCCCAGTGAGAGATGATTGGTAGTTTCTGCTCCGACGGTCGCGCGGCCATTTCGCGAACAGCCGTCACGCCTTCACCGGTATTCGCGACCAACATTATAACATCAGATCCTGCGGCGATTAGCTCATCGATCTCCCAGCTCATATCCTTCTGGCCACTGTTGAACCACTGGACACCGGCTGGTGCGAGGCCATGTTTAGCCAACGCCGCTTTCATTGCTTTTTCGTTGGACCGCCCCCAACTCGTGCGCCACAGAAGTAGGCCGAGCCGTGTGTAGCCTTTCTTGCGAGCTGCATCGACCAGGAAGCCGCCCGCATATTCGTCACGCACAGAAACTCTGAATACGTAATTGGGGTCGTGGCCATTTTCGACGACAGGCGTGCCAGCAGCCCAGGAACCAAGATAGATGACCTTGTTCCTATGGATCGCATCCATCTGCGCAAGAGCCACCGGCGTGTGGATACCGCCAACAACCGCGACCAGGTTCTCCGTCGTGGCGAAGGTTTCCATGTCGTCGACGCCGCGCGCCGGGTTTGCCCGATGATCGCGAACAACGAGCTCGAATTGACGGCCCAAGACACCACCTGCCGCATTGATCTCGTTCATCGCCAGGACGATCCCCCGGCGAATGGCTTCACCGCCTTTCGCGGAACCCTTCGACATATCGGCATTGAGGCCGATGATGATGGGGTTACTTTCCGCCGCCTGGGCCACCAGTGCGTTTGCACCTACCAAGACGATACTCAGCACCGCGGAAATCGCGTGCACTAAAGTTCGAACTCGCATTGTTTTCTCTGCCATGATGACGTTCCGTTTCTCTACGGTTATGCGGCTTGCTGATCGAGAATTTCTTTAAACTTCGGCTCAACCGCCTCAAAGGCTGCGCGAAGGCGCTGTGTGAGCGAGGCGATGTCGTTGCCTCCACCCGCACCCTCACGAGCCGCCGCTTCAAGCTCCTGCGCAATATCCGAAACCTGCATCGCGCCCAACTGCGCACTCGACGACTTCAGCGTATGCGCCGGTGAGACGATCTTATCTGTCTCGTTCGCGGATACGGCGGCTTCGATCTGTTCAACGAACGCGACCGTGTCTTCTAGGTAAAACTGCACCATGGTTGCGAACTTACCTTTCATCGCGTCCTTGGCGTCTTCTACCGCCTCCATATCCAGGACCTCTGGTCCGTCGACTGAATCCGTCATGATTAAGCTCTCCTTATCCTATAGATCTCTGATACCGGTCGCGCTCGCATCACCAATCGAGCTCTTTCTCGACGGTGACACTCGCCTTCACGGCGTTTCCAACGTCGTTGTATTCCAAGCTGTCGAAACTCAAGAGATTCGCCTGCGCAATACCGCGCCCGTGGTTGTCCGTCGCACGCGCGGGATCGATCTCCAGAAATGAGCGCCAGTTGAATCCCTTGCCTTGATCCTGAATTAGGATGGAAAGATTCTCGTCCTCCCGCGTGAATAGGACGTCCACCCGCCTGTCCCGATATTCGGCCAACTCCTGTCGTTTCAGAATCTCGTCGCGCCAACTGCCTTGCGCAATCATTTCCGTCTTTTCTTCATAACTAATAGCGAGATTGCCGTGCTCGACAGAATTGATAAGAAGCTCGGCAAGACCGGCTAGCACACGGTCCGGGTCTGGAAAGAAATTGGCGATGAAACACGACAGATTCTCCGCTTCATCCAACGTGCGAAAGCGGCATTCGCACTTGTCGACGAGCGTGAAGCTGTTGCGATGCTTGCTCATCTCCTGCCGCAGGACTTTCTGCTGACCGGATTCCCTGATCGCGGCGGAGAGAACGGAATTCAGGAGACCGTCCTGCAACGGCTTGGTGAGGTAGTAGAAAACACCGGCGTCGATGCCTTCCTGGACTTGCTCGGGCGAATTGGCACCGGTCTGCATGATTACGGGAAGCCGCCTGAGGGACCTGTCCTGCTTCATCCAGGCCACGACTTCCAGCCCGTTCATTTCCGGCATTTCGCGGTCAAGCAGGACGACGTCCACGTTATCCCTCTCGCGCGACAAGACGTCACAGGCCTCACGGCCATTGGTTGCGGTGAGCACCTCATGACCCTGGTCCTGGAGCTTCTGCTCGAGCATCATGAGCAGAATTCGATCATCGTCGACCGCAAGGATCCGGGGCTTACCCGGACCTTTCTCGCGTAGACTGGAGGAATTGGCAGCTGTTTCACTCATGCCATCACCGCTCTGTCATCGCGGTGCTGAGGGACACATGGATCGGCTTTAGCAGATAGGCGAGTATCGATTTTCCGCCTGTGACGATATCCGCTTCCACGCCCATGCCCGGAAGCACAAGATTGCGCTCCGCCACCTCTCCGACGTGGTTCTGGTTCAAGGCGACGCGCCCAAGGTAGTAGGTGTCGTTCGCCTCGTCGGAGAAAGTAGTCGCCGAAACGAACTCAAGCACGCCATCGATCGAGCCATAGCGAGCGAAATCATAGGAACCGATCTTGACGTGGACCGGCTGACCGACCTTAACGTGCCCAATGTCATTGGGTGAGATCTGGATTTCGGCCACCAGGCTTTCGTTGATCGGGACGATTTCCACGAGCGTTTGAGCCGGAGAAATAACAGCGCCAACGGTGGTGACCCGGATGCCCTTGACCAAGCCTTCAACGGGACTGCGCAATTCCAGTCTGTCTACCCGGTTCCGAAGCTTGGCCAGGGCCTCGTGGTTCTGCGCAATCTCCGAATCCAGCCGGTCCAGTTGCTGGTAGGCGTCGTTACGGCTGTTCGCGGTGAGAGACACAAGACGGTTCTCGAATTCAGAAATCTGCTGACGCGACAGATTGGCCTCGGCACTCAGTTCACGTAACTCGCCTTGCAGCCTGTTCAGTTCCTCTTGCCGCTCCAGAAACGCCAGGCGGCTCGAAACTCCTTTCGTGAGAAGATCCTTGTGCATGTCGCGGATCTCGCGCCCCAGCTGAATGCTTTTCTCGACGGTGTCTGCCTTCGCGTCCAGAATCGCGAGCTCTTCCTTCTTCTGACCGATTTGTGCTTCGATCACGCGCATTTCGCCGTCTCGGGCAGCGAGCATTCCGTCATATATCTTTTGCTGTTCGGCAATGAATCGGGATTGGTCGTCGTACGCCGCGCCAAATGCTGGCGGCCGGTCGTCAACAAACGCACGCAACCGCTCTGCCTGCATCTCGAGTGATAGTTGCTTTGCCTTCAGCTCTTGCAGGTCCTCATAGGTCCCTGCCCCATCGAGGCGGGCCAGGATGTCGTCCTTCTGAACGAGATCACCCTCTCGAACCCGGATCTCCGTCAGGATTCCGCCTTCGAGATGCTGAACCACCCGGACATAACCGTGCGGTACGACTTCACCCCTGGCTGTGGCTACCTCGCTCACTTGGGCGAATGAGACCCAGATTAGAAAGATAATAACGGCGCCGCAGATAACGAGCGTCGTGAACCGCACGACACGCGGCATGGCGGCCTCTTCCATGAGCACGGACTGCGATAGATATCGCAGCTGATCGTCCGTGCCATACACGCGGGACCCGAGCATTCCGATGAGAGCCATGCCTTTTCCCATGGCGTCAGGCCGCGTATCGCTGCAAAATTTCGTCGGGAGCGCCGATGATCGGACGCCCTTCGCGCCGCATGACAATGGCCTTGTCCGCCATCTGCACATAGTCGGTCCGGTGCGTAACGAATAGAACGCTTCGCTGCCCTTTCGACTCTCTGAGGAAGGTTCGATATGCCTCACCACTCTTCGAGTTGAGAAGCGAGAACGGCAATTCATCGACCAGCACGATCGGGCTATCCGTGAGGTAAGCGCGCGCCAAGCTGATCTGATAAGCCAGGCTACCCCCAACGACTTCGGCTTCGGCGCCATTGATGATCGTATCGAGGCCATAAGGAAGGGTNTGAATCTCGTCCCAGGCATTNGCCCGATCCAACGCGATCTGGAGNTCTTCNTCGCTGGCAAGAGGATTGGCGAANCGCAGGTTCTCGGCNAAGGTGCCNTAAAAGAGATCCGGACTTTCGGGCACATAGGCAATAAGCCGGCGCAGTTCCACCGGATCGAACTGGCGAATATCGATACCGTCGATGCGGATGCTGCCGGCCTGTGGCCTGTAGAGCCTGTTCGTCAGCTTCAGGATCGTCGACTTTCCAGTCCCGTTGCCGCCGGTTATCGCGATCAACTCACCCGGTGCGACCTCGAAGGAAAGGCCGGCAAAAACAGGGTCCGCATCCCGGCTGTAGCGTAGACCCACGTTCGTGAAAGTTATGCGCCCTTGGACCTTTCCGATCGGTTGTGGACCGGCGCGCGGATCACGCTCTGGTTTGAGATCCATGAGCCGGTCTATCTGCTGAATGCTGTGCCGCAACTGCTCCAACCGTGGAAGGGATGCGCAGGCGGCGTGCAGAGGCGAGAGAGCACGCCACGTCAGAATCATCGTGGCGATCAGTGCTCCCACGGTCATATCGCCTGCCCAGATCCGCCCGACCCCAGCCACGATCACCGCAAGCGCCGCGTACGCCGATAGGGCGTGAGCAAACGTCTCGATCTTCGCGGCAATGAACGAGGATTGGAAATTCGCGTAAGAGGCCCTGCCCGAGAGTCCTTCGAAACGTTTGCGCCAAAGCTCTGTCATGCCGCTTTGCCGCAGCGTTGAAATTTTCGAGAACGTCTCCAGGCCAAGCCGTTGTTTCGCAGTGCTGGCCTTGGCCCCGGCATGGATCGCAACCTGCAGCCTGGGACGAAAGATCAAAAGGACAGCAATGTAGCCACCCGCCATGATAATCGGAATCACCGCCAAGGATCCCCCGATCGCGGCAATAGCTAGGATCAGAATGATGACGAAGGGCAGCTCCAGCACCGCGACAAACAACGGACCGGTAAAGAACTCCCTGACCGATTCAAAAGACCGGATTCGCGCAAGCTGTGCTGCCGTCGACGACCGCTCCGTGAATTGAGCCGGGAGGTAGAGGAGCTGCTCGAAGATCGCATTGCTGACAAGGTTGTCGATCCGCGAACCGAACCAGCAAATGCTTCTCAGGCGCGCGAAGCGAAGAACCGCTTCCGTGGCAATCGCCAATCCCACGCCAATGGCTAGGTACCGTAACGTCAGCTCCGAATGCGCACCGATTACTTTGTCGTAAACCGCCATGACAATAAGCGGCATCCCCAGACCGATGAGGTTGACGGCAATACTGGCGACAAAGATCTGGGCGAAGTTTCTTCGGAATCGCTCCATCAGGGCGCGAAACCAACCGAATCCCGTGGCCGCCCGTGTGAGTGCGAGTGTGGGCTGTTCTTCGTCCCCGGCTTCCTTGCAAACGTATATGGTCCCGGAAATCGCAGTACCGGGATTAAGCGAGACAATTTCCTCGCGCCCACCGCAGAAAGCCGAAAGGGTACCCGGTCCCCCTTCTTCCGACCGGCCTAGAATAACCATCGCGTTCTTCGTCTGACCGTCGTGGCCGTCGGGAATGAATAGACAGGGCGAGAGCCGGTCATCCAGGCGATCAAGACGGACTCGAACCGGGCTGGGCACATAGCCAAGACCCGCCAGGGTATTCAGCAGATGGACCCGGTCCATTTTCTCTGGGCGGTGGGGCAACGATTCATAAATTTGCCGTGGGTTGCCGCGCCAATTCAAGGCCTTGAGCAGGACCGGCAAACAAGCTGCCAGTTCCGAGCCACGGCGATCCAGGGACGTCCAAATTTTGCCGTACACACGCCGCGACGCCTCCTCAAGAGTCGGTGGCGTCACCAAACTCCCCAATATTTCGCTCTGGGAACTCATAGCCGAAGCTCCCGATATGGCATGACATCATGAATTTTGCTGTCACTGCTGTAGTCGTGGACCGAGAGATATCCATCAGCCAGGACATATTCATCTTGGGCCAGGCGAAGAAAATTGCGATCATCCGAGACGATCACCATGGTGATCTTGCCCTTGAGACGGCCAAGCAAGCGAAAGACTTGGTTGTATCCTTCCTTGTCCAACCCTTTATCCGCGCTGTCGAATAGGAGAATACGCGGCTTATGGGTAAGGACGCGGCCAATGGCGATCAATTGCCGCAGGCCCGGTGGAATGACTTCCGCGGCACCGGCATTGAGCGGGGTGTCATAGCCGGCTGGCAGCTTCGAAACGGCGTCGTCGATACCGAGAAGACGCGCGATCTCCATGGCGGAGTCTTCGCTCTTGATATCAAAGCCCGTCAGATTCTCACGTATGGTTCCTTGGAAGACTACGCCGTCCGTCGCCACATACCCGATATGATCGGCCAAGACTTCCGATGCACAGCGCGCCGGTTCAACGCCATCGACAAGAACCCGTCCAGCGGTCGGCGCCAGCAAACCAGCCATGACCTGCAGCAAGATTGACTTGCCGCTGCCGTGCGAACCACCAATCGAGATCGACTGGCCGCGTTCAAGAGATAGGTCGACGTCCTCGAATAGAAGCGGCCCCTCGTCGCCAAACTGGAACGAAACGCCCGAGAGCTCCAAGCGCCCCAGCCTGGCCACTTCTTGTGAAGGGTCAAGCTTATCGATGGTCGGCAACGCGAAGATCGCGCGGTATTGTTTTTGGGCGAGTTGAACATCCTGAAGTCTGGTCCAGACGCCAAGGGCGCGTTGCAATGGTTGCATAATTCGGCCGGACAGCAGCACGCAGGCCACCAAGGTGCCCACTGTCAGATCTTGCGTGATGACCATGGGTGCCCCGACAAGGGTTACCGAAATCATCATGATCTGGCTGAAAAGCGCAGCAAGCACTGCCGCGCCCGAACTCGCCATCGCGACATGATAGTTGCACTCAGTCAAAGCTGACTGCAGGCGCTGGTGACGGCGGCAGAACGATGCTTCGATGCCCAGGGACTTCACCGTGTGGATCCCCGAAAGCGTCTCGATGATGAAGCCGATCCGCTCGTCCCCGACCCGGTCACGCTCAACCAAGGCCGCCTTGAGCCGGTGACCGAGGCCCCATGCCAGCAGTGCGAATAAGCCCAGCAGAACTAAAGGAACAAACACGAGGGGACCGGCCAGATAGGCGACCAGTCCCAGGAAAATCAGAACGAACGGCAAATCAATAAGGCTTACCAGAGCCTGGCCACCGATAAAGTCTCTCAGCCTTCCCACAGCGGCAAGACGCTGCAGATGCTCGCCCGGCCCAACGTCGCCAAGGGATGCCGGCTGAGCATCGGTTAGATGTTTGAACGCGCGGCAGGTTGCATCGTGCTCGAATACGGCGCTCGACCATGTGGTCATATACGCGCGCGCTAGCCGCAGTACGACCTCCAGGACGATCACGGCGCCAACGCCGATCGCCAAAACACGAAGGGTGCCGGCCCCACTATGTGCGAGAACACGGTCGTATATCTGCAAGGTCATCACCGGCAGAGCCAGCGAGAGAAGATTGACCGTCAGAGACGCGAAGGCGAGATTGACAGCGCCTGAACGGAATGCCTTGAGGTCACCGAACTGAAATCCGATGCCCGGCTCGAGCCCCATTGGGGCGCAAGCTTGCCGTACCTCCGATCCCATGTCCCGCTACACTCCATAGGCCACTCGCATTCGCCATCGGCGAACGTACATACCGCATCGAAATTATCTTGCCGTCGCTGTTCACCGCGCTCGGGTATTCTCCCTTGTCTCGTTAAAAAGGTTACATGAAGCCCGACTCATGCATGCTTTCGTTGGCAAGCATGGGATCTGCTACATCTTGTTGGTAACTTTCAGCGTCGTCGTTGAGCCCGGCATCGTCTTCACCGAATTCGCCCGCATCGAAGTCGCGATCACTATCGTCGTCTTCGTCATCCGGTCGATCGTCGTCTTTTCCGGCCGATCGTTGACCTTTTCCATTGGACTCAACGGCGCTGTCCCAAGGTTCCGCCGCATCGTCGGACAACGCGGCCATGTCCAAGGAATCGAAGCTGGTAGAATCACTGTCAGCGCCCAGCTCCGAATCGTCATCGCCGCCCCCGGGCGATGTGTTCTCGTGCTTGTCGCCATTGCGGTTGTTGGCTTGATGGCCGACATCCTCGTGCTTATCACCATCCCGGTTGTTAGTATGTTGGCCGGAATCATCATGCTTATCGCCATCGCGATTGTTCGCCTGGTGGCCAACGTCATCGTGCTTGTCGCCGTCGCGATTGTTCCCCTGGCGGCCATCGTCATCGTGATTTTCGCTACCACCGGCATTTACATCGCCTGCCGANCCGTCTTCCCCNGAGGCGGCGCTATCGGATACGGCATCGTCAGANGAAGCGTTATCGGACGCNGCGCTGCTAGACGCGGCATCGCTGNCGTCACCACCGGACGCTGCACCTCCTGACGCGCTATCAGCAGACGCGGCGCCCCCGGAAGCAGAACCGCCAGAATTTGTATTGCCCGACGTAGCGCCACCGGACGATGCGTCGCCGGAGGCTGCATTGCCAGAAGCGGACTCCCCAGCGGCGGCTCCGTTCGAGACGGCGCCATCCGATGCTGTATCGCTCGTTGCAACGCTACCGGACGATGCATCAGCAGAGGCATTGCCGCCGGATGCGGCAGCGCCACCCGGCGCAGCATCGCTCGAAGCGGCATCGCCGGGAGCACTATCGCTAGATCCGGCAGCGCCGCCCAAATTTCCACTATCCGGCGTAGCGTCGCCAGAGGTAGCGCTGTCAGAAACAGAATCGCCGAAGTTGCCACCATCAGCCGCTGCCTCACCTGCCACAGCGGCGTCGGAGACGGCATCACCGAAGCCAGCGCCGTTAGCGCCACCACCTGGGTTCGCACCGCCAGAGCCATTGTTACCTGAAGCAGAACTACCTGACCCACTATCGCCGGAGGCCGCATCATCAGAAACGGAGTCACCAGAGGCAGCGCCCCCGGACGCAGCGGCACCGCCAGAGGCAGCACCGCCCGAATCCCCACTATCCGGCGTAGGGTCGCCGGAGACAGCGCTGTCGGAAACAGAATCGCCGAAGTTGCCACCATCAGCTGCAGCCTCGCCCGCCACAGCGGCGTCGGAGACAGCGTCGCCAAAGGCAGCCCCATTGGAAGCGCCGCCACCTGGGGAAGCGGCACCAGAACCGTTGTTACCTGAAGCGGAATTCCCCGGCGCACTATCGTCGGAGGTCGCATCGCCAGATGTGTCGTCACCTGACGTGGTGTCACCGGAAGCAGCGCCGCCAGATGCAGCGTCCCCGGACGCGGACGCACCACCCGATGCGGTATCGCCAGCCCCGGTATCACCGGACGCGGCGGAACCACCTGAGGCAGCACTGCCCGAATCCCCGCTATCCGGCGTAGGGTCACCGGAGACAGCGCTGTCGGAAACAGAATCGCCGAAGTTGCCACCATCAGCTGCAGCCTCGCCCGCCACAGCGGCGTCGGAGACAGCGTCGCCAAAGGCAGCCCCATTGGAAGCGCCGCCACCTGGGGAAGCGGCACCAGAACCGTTGTTACCTGAAGCGGAATTCCCCGGCGCACTATCGTCAGAGGTCGCATCGCCAGATGTGTCGTCACTTGACGTGGTGTCACCGGAGGCAGCGCTGCCAGATGCAGCGTCCCCGGATGCAACACCTTCAGTGATGGCGCCAACGGCCCCGGGACCGCTAAAAGCAGTGACGCCGGAGACCGCCGCCGTGTCCTGCCCATCGAGACCAGCGGTCGGCGCGGTGTTTTGGCTTACCTGGACGTTCTCATCACCGGGAAACACCTGACCGGGCTGCTGTCCAAGCCCGTTATCCGTTTGGGCCAACCCCGCCGTGGCTAATTCGGCATCCGAGTCATTGCCGGCGCGGCCCAGCGCAGGCGCTTGCCAAGCGAACGACGAGAGGTTGCGTTCCAATCCCAAACTTTCGGGACTGGGGGCGCCCTCCTGGGCCATCGTGCCTTCAGCTGACGCCGCGATCGCCGCTTTACCCTGCGGGTCGATGGCACCTGCCAGGAAATTTAGGTTTCCGGAACCTGTGATAGACTCGGCGAGAGAATCGGCATCGTCAACGGCATAGATTTCCGCGCTAAGGTTCGCTGACGGCGCGTCCTGAAGAACCGTCATCTGGTCAAGTTGCTCTTGCGCCCGATCGACATTCTGCGCACCGTTCTCGGCGTTTGACTGATTACGGGACTCGGACATTATTGCTCTCCCTGCTGGCCAGGATTGGCTGCAGTGCTTTATCGCTCGATAACACTTAAACGAGAATTAATATAGAGAATGATTCTTATAGGTTGCATTTTCTAGGGCATATTACCCTATTGAGCGAGAATTCAATCTCACCCCGCCAGCGCGGATATGCCTATCGCCTCGTATGTCAGTTTCTCCCGCTAGAGCGGAAAAACCCACGGCTGTACTCGGCGCCAGTAACGCTCGGTTAACGCGGCCACGCATATAACATCGAAACACTCGTTATACGGGTATTTTATATTTTTCCACGCTAATAAGTGGTTTTCCCTCTTTGTCTGGGATGCGGGTGATCACGGCAACGGCAACGCGCCCGGCAAACTTCATTCCTGGTTTGTGTGCCACCGGTGAATTCGTCGTTCTTGGAGACTAGGACATGGATGCAGATCGCCAAAAACTTCGCTTCTCGGTCGTCACAATTGCCATCTTGGTGCCGCTCTGCGCCTTCTTGTACGGCTTTATCGATAACTGGAACGAGAGAAGAACTTTTCTGAGCAAACAACTTGAGGGCCTCGAGTATAACGAGGCGCTCACGTCGCTCTCAATCGATCTTCGGGTCTACGCGATCATATACGCCATGGATCGGCGGACCGGCGCAGACGGTAAAAATGGAGCGCCGCTCGATCTGTTGAAAGCCCTAGAGGCGCGCGCGGACACCGTTTCAAGCATCGACGCACGCCTGGGCGAGGACCTGAACATCAGCCAGAAATGGAGGCAATGGCGCTCCGAACTCGAGCGCACACTCGCCGAACTAAACGACGAGACTGCCGAGGAAGCCTTTGAAAGGCTGGCGCTTGCCGCCGACAAGGTCAACGGGCTAATCCGCCACGTAGGAGACCAAGCGAACCTCATCTTGGACCCTCAGTTGGACCGGCACTACCTGATGGGGATTATGGTCAATATATTGCCGGGCGCCATCCGGTCGCTGGGTCATATCCGCGGTGAATCCGTGCGATTTTTAACATCATCAGAGGGAGATCATGCGGACAGTCAAATTGGCCATGTCGGAGACCGCACCGAGCATATTCTGGGCGACATCGGCGAATTCGATACCTTTAACACGCTGTTGCAACGGTCGCTTCAAGTTATCTTCCAGGAAAATACTTCTTTAAAGAACCTTTTGATCGACCGGTCCAACCAAGCCGAGAAGTGGCGTGAAACCCTTCTCCTCGAAGAAGACGATCCTTTCAGCGGCCTGGCAGGCATCGATGCGGATACATACCTTCAACAAACCAACCGGCTCCAGGATATCTACAGGAGCGTTTACAAGGACATAGATGCGCATCTGAAATCAGTCGTCGTCGAGGGCATACATAATGCAAAATTGAAAATCTACGGCGCGCTGTTTTTCGGAATTGTGACCTTGATGGCCATCATTGTCATTTCCAGACGATTTTATCTAGCGCTCAACGCGAAAAAACAGACGGAGGAGTTAAACCAGCGGTTCGGCCGGATCCTCGAATCCTCGCTCAACGAAATTTACATCTTCGATGGAATGACCTGTCAGTTCATCCAGGTCAACACGGGGGCGCAGCGCAACCTGGGTTATACGATGGAGGAGCTGCGCCACCTAACGGCTTGGAGTATCAAGCCGGAGATCGAGGAAGCGGAATTCCGCGAAATGGTCCAGCCCCTGCGGCGCAGAGAAGTGGAAGTTCTTCAGTTCGAAACGGTTCATTGCCGAAAAAATGGCACGACATACCCTGTCGAGGTGCACCTTCAGCTTTTCGCCGACGAAGCCCAACCCGTTTTCGTAGCCGTGATCCTCGATATCACCGAACGCAAGCAAGCCGACGATGAGGTGAAGGAGCTGACCGAGACAATTACGGCAAAGAACGTCGAGTTGAATCTAGCTCTCCGGACGCTTGAAGGATCCCTCGAACAGGCCAAATTGGCCAAGGAACAAGCCGAAACGGCTAACCGCATGAAAAGCGAGTTCCTGACCAACATGAGCCATGAGTTGCGGACCCCATTGAATAGCCTGCTCATCCTAGCCGACGATCTGGCGACAAACGATGACGGCAACTTGACTGGAGACCAAGTACGCTCCGCGAAATTCATTCACGGCAGCGGCACCGATCTGCTGAACCTCATCAACGAGATCCTCGATCTGGCTAAGGTAGAGGCCGGCAGGATGATCTTAAACTCCGAGGAGGTGAAAGTTGCGTCCCTGTGCGAGAGCATCAACACAACCTTTAAATTCGTGGGGCAAAAGGAAGGCCTGTCTCTCAATGTCGAATGCGCTGAGGATATACCGGATGTCCTGATTGCCGATGGCATGCGTTTACAGCAAATCCTGCGCAACCTGCTATCCAATGCCTTCAAATTCACGCACGAGGGGGGCGTAACGGTAAAGTTATCGCGTCCCAGCGAAAAGATCGTATTCCAGTCCCCCGACTTGACGCCGGACACCGCGGTAGCATTTGCCGTCTCTGACACAGGGATCGGTGTTCCCGCGGACAAAACGGAAGCGATCTTCGAGTCATTCAAGCAGGCCGACGGCTCTACCACCCGTCAGTATGGAGGAAGCGGCCTGGGTCTCGCCATTTCACGGAAGTTCGCGATACTTATGGGCGGCGAAATTCGCGTCGAGAGCGTTGAGGGACAGGGCAGCACATTCACCCTTTATCTACCCGAACGCTATATGGCTAATGACCTCACTCACAAAACCGAACGGCCGTTAGAGAACGCAGCCGCAA
>JGI24023J19991_10002477_pt1 | contig 13429 bp, 12 predicted proteins | sample Cruoilmetagenom1_FD_19991 | JGI IMG/M metagenome (IMG submission 19991)
TTACACATACCGTGGGAGCGGTCTTCTGGCCGCGATCATGCACGGAATTATTGAGAACATGGAATTTTATTAGGGGTTTGGTTACGAGTTATTCAGGGTTTTGACGGCTTCGAGAACCTCGTCGGCATGTCCCTTGACCTTCACCTTGCGCCACTCCTGAAACAGCCTGCCGTCGCGATCGATCAGAAAGGTGCTAATTTTATTAGGGGTTTGGTTACGAGTTATTCAGGGCTTTGACGGCTTCGAGAACCTCGTCGGCATGTCCCTTGACCTTCACCTTGCGCCACTCCTGAAACAGCCCGCCGTCGCGATCGATCAGAAAGGTGCTACGTTCGATGCCCATAACCTGTTTGCCATACATATTTTTCATCTTGATGACATCGAAGAGATTGCACAGCTCTTCATCCGTGTCAGAAATCAGCTCGAACGGGAACTCCTGCTTCGCCTTGAAATTCTCCTGTCGCGTGAGTGTGTCTCTGGAAGCTCCCAGTATGACGCAGGATTGGCGGCGAAATTTGTTGATGACGGCACTGAAATCCCTTCCCTCCTGGGTGCAGCCGGGAGTGCTTGCCCTGGGATAGAAATAGATAACCAGCGGTTTGCCAATATAGTCGCTGAGCCGGACAAGCTTGTCTCCAGTGATATGGATTTGAATATCCGGAATTTTTTTATCGATGGCAACTGTTTGAGTCATGACACTCCTTTTTTTACTATCTGTAGTGATTGGTTCTCGCAAAGAGGCAAAGCGCGCCAGGAAAAGCTTTTGTGTCGCGACGTTTTTGCGAGAGATTAAAAGGGTTTTGATGCATTGTTAGTCTGAGACTTAGTCTCGCAAGTTATTCGTGGTAGTTCTTCCTGTGCCCTGCTGATTGCTGCGTGACGATGTGGCTTCATCGGTTTCTAAATCGGCTCCAGCACTGCATCAAGATTCAAGTTGTCGCAAAAATCCATAAACTCATCACGCAGGGCGGAAATCTTGACTTCAGACGGTACGCCTATTTGTAAATTGACGGTAAACATCGGCGTTCCAGTATGTGGAGCAGCATAACTGGATGTATGCAACTCCTCGATATTGATGTGATGCTGAGAAAAAAAACTGGCGAGATGATGGACGATTCCCGGGTGATCCAGGGCAAACACTTCGACACTATAGGGGCGTATATTGTTGTCAGCAGCACGGATGTCCGTGCGTTTGCAATGGATGGTCAGGCCGAGCCTGGACTCCAGTTCGGGCAGCGTGGTCTCCAGCATCGCGATCTGATTCCATGCGCCTTCAATTAACATCTGAACCGCAAATTCCCCACCCATGACTGTCATGCGGCTGTCATTGATGTTGAGTTCCAGGTCATAAACGGCCCTGGTGAGGCGATCAACGATCCCGGTCTGGTCTTTGCCGATGGCGGATAAAACGAGTTGACTCTGTTTTACTGGCACGAAAATTCCTCTGAATTTTGTTTTGTTGAAGTGTACACAGTTCAACGGATGAACGCATCCGAATATGGGTGTGTTGATGAAATTCTGCAGGATCTCTCCAGCGTCGAGATGACGAGTTGTATAGCGGGAATAAAGGATGCCGAAATATGTTACTCTGAGTTTCAGGATTGAAATCTATTGCAAAGGAGTTGCATATGTCATCACATACCGCTGTTTTCATTTTCCCCNTGCTTTTTTCTGTATTGGCTGTCCATAAACCGGCTCATGCGGCCGAGATATACCGCTGTGTCAGTGACACTGGTGCCATCTCTTTTTCCGACAGATCCTGCCGGCAGGTTGCGCAGCAGAAGATCACTGTTGAGCCAATGCCAATCGTCGGCTGGGAGAAAGTCGACGCGGTTCCGCGCAGGAAGAGTTCCAGAAGGCAAAAACGCACCCGCCAGAGTGATGAGAAAAAACTTGCGGACAACACCTCAAAGTGTGACAAAACAAAGCGCCGGATTGAAAAGATCAATAGCAAGCTCAGAGCTGGTTACACGCTGAAAGCCGGAGAGCGTCTCAACGATAGCCTGAGGGAGCTGGAGAGATTCCGCTTCAGGAACTGCCGGTAATGCGATCAATGAGACATGCGGCGCAATGGGTTGTCGCTTATTGCGCCCTACGGTCTGCCCCCTCTCACCCCGGGAGAGATCCGGGCTGAGGGCTGAGAGCAGAGTCAGAATCTCTGGTCTGTTTTACGGATTATTCACTAAAATATTTATGCCACTCTCTGCTGCTGTCGCCGAATACCAGAAAGTAGGGATTCAGCAGGGAGTCTTTGCTGTTGTATCTGAGCGGTTCGCCATTGGTCTCGGTGACCATGCCTCCGGCGGCCTCGACCACTGCCTGAGCCGCTCCGGTGTCCCATTCTGATGTGGGGCCAATGCGCGGGTAGATGTCTGCCTTGCCCTCGGCAACCAGGCAGAGTTTCAGTGAACTTCCCATGGAGAGCATCTCGTGTTCTCCAACCTCCGTAAGAAAACGCTTCAGGCTCTCCCCGGCGTGAGAACGGCTGCCGGCGACACGCAGCGGTGTCTGCGCCTTGCTGCTGGCCCTGATCTCGCTGGTCTCTCCATCACGTTCGACGAAAGCGCCTTTACCGATAGTGCCGAAGTAGGTCGTATCCTTGACCGGCACGTAGACCACCCCCATGACAGGCTTATGATTATCGATGAGTGCGATATTGACCGTGAATTCACCATTTTTATTGACAAATTCCTTGGTGCCGTCGAGGGGGTCGATGAGCCAGTATCTGCTCCAGCCGCTGCGGGTTTCAAACGGTATTTTTGTTGACTCTTCGGAGAGGACGGGTATCTCCGGGGTCAGATTTTGCAGTGCATCGACAATAATGTTGTGTGCTGCCAGATCCGCCTCGGTCAGCGGAGAGCTGTCCTCCTTGGTATAGACATCGAAATCCTGCTGGTAGATCTCAAGGATGGCGGCGCCCGCCTGTTTTGCGATGTCATTGATTGCGTTGATGTCGATTGCTTGTGTCATGTTTTCAGTCCAAGTAGAAGTGTTGCGATGGCTCTTGCATCTGTGAAGTCGGGGTGGCGCAGCAGTTTATCAAGATTAGCCAGCTTCCATGGGACAATTTCAAGCTGCTCCGGTTCATCTCCCTCGAGGCGCGAAGGAGTCAGGCCGGTTGCGACGACTGCGTGGGATGTGTGGCAGATATATCCGGGTGCGATATCGAGTTTATGCAGATAGCGCAGCTGCGACGCAGCGAAGCCGGTCTCCTCCTGCAGTTCACGGTTGGCGGCGTCGAGCGGTTGCTCACCGGAGTCAACCATCCCCTTCGGCAGTGACAGCTCGTAACGCTCATTAGCTGCTGCATATTCCCGTATCAGCAGGATGGTGTCATCATCGAGAAAAGGGAGGATAATCACCGAGTCCAGGCGGGTTCCTATGAGGCGCTCGTAGGTGCGCGTGGCGCCATTGGGAAAGGTGATGTCCATCTCTTCGATATGAAAGATGCGACTCTGCGCAATTTTGCGGTTTGCCGTTACAACTGGCTGCTGTCCCATGATCAGTGTTATATGAGAGTTAAAATATGAGCGACTCTAGAGTGAAATCCGCCAATGATCAAGAGCAACTGATCGATTGGAAGCAAATCGATGATGTCTTTCTGGATATGGACGGCACCCTGCTGGATCTGCATTTTGACAACCACTTCTGGTTGGAATATCTGCCTGAACACTATGCGTCACTGCATGGAATCTCATTCGATGCCGCCAGGCAACAACTGTTGGCGATGTATGCCGTGCATGTGGGTACGCTCAAGTGGTACTGTATCGATCACTGGAGCGAGGAGCTGGGGGTAGACATCCTTAGCCTGAAAGAGGAGCTTGGGCATCTGATCCAGCTGCATCCCCATGTGGATGAATTTCTGCGCATGCTGCAGGCGATGGGAAAGCGCATTACACTGCTGACCAATGCGCATCCGAAAACACTGGCATTCAAACTGCAGCGCATACCGCTGGCGCAGCGTTTTGATCATCTCATCACATCCCACGAGGTCGGGTTGCCCAAAGAGGATCCCGGTTTCTGGAAGGAGCTGCAACAGCGGCATCAATTTGACATGAAAAAAACGCTGTTTGTCGATGACAGTCTGGCGGTGCTTCACTCTGCTGAGAATTATGGCATTCACCGGGTGGTCGCGATCACTGCGCCGGACAGTACACAGCAGCACAAAGAGATCGAAGGATTTATTGCAATACGGGATTTCTCGGAGTTGATGTGATCATACACAATTTTAGAAAAAACCAGTGGGAAGGGGTAGAGTGGCATCGCAATCGCGATCGTTTGACCACGATACAGGCATCTCTACGGTATCATTCCCGCATTATTATTTTATTGAGACGTTAATGGCTACTCTCCTCACTCTGCGCGACATGACTTTGGGCTATAGCGGACCGTTGCTGCTCGATGGTGTGGACCTGACCATCCGTAAAGGTGAACGCGTAACCCTGATCGGACGCAATGGCGAGGGCAAATCAACCTTGCTGAAGGTGATCGCCGGATTGATCGAGGCAGACAGCGGCGAGCGCCAGGTTGTGCAGAATGCTGCTATCGCCTATATGCCCCAGGATATCCCCGGCGACCTGCATGGCACGGTGTTCGAGATTGTCTCCCAGGGACTGGAGGGGCTTGCAGATGTGATACTTGCATATCACAAGGCGACCCTGATGGTGATGGAAGATCCCGGCGAAAAAAGTCTCGACTACCTGGCCAGGGCCCAGCAGGCACTGGAAGATGCCGACGGTTGGCAGCTTGAACAGCAGGTGGAGACCACGCTGTCACAGCTCTCTCTCGAGAGTGAGCAGGAGACGCTATTCAGCGCATTGTCAGGCGGACTCAAGCGGCGTGTGCTGCTGGCGCGGGAGCTGGTCAAAAAACCGCAGCTGCTGTTGCTCGACGAGCCGACAAACCATCTCGATATCGAGAGCATTCAGTGGCTTGAGCAGTTCCTGAAAAGCTGGAATGGCAGCCTGCTGTTTATCACGCACGATCGCGCGTTCATGCAGAATCTGGCAACCCGCATCCTCGAACTGGATCGCGGCAACCTGACCGACTGGCCCGGGGATTATCGCAACTATCTGCGCCGGCGCGAAGAGCGCGCCAACGCAGAGGCGAAGGAGAATGAGCGTTTCGACAAGCGTCTATCCCAGGAGGAGGTGTGGATTCGCCAGGGAGTCAAGGCGCGGCGCACCCGCAACGAGGGCAGGGTGCGACAGCTCGAGGCGATGCGTGAGAAGTTTCGTCAACGCAGGAGCGTACAGGGCAAGGTCAGGATCAATATGCAGCAGGCCGAGCGTTCAGGCAAGCTGGTGGCCGAAGTTGAAAATGTCAGCTACAGTTGGGATGGCGAGCCGGTCATTCGGGACTTCTCCACCACCATCATGCGTGGCGACAAGATCGGTATCATCGGCCCCAACGGCTGTGGAAAATCGACTCTGCTGAATCTGCTGTTGGGAAAACTTGAGCCGCAGAGTGGAACCATTAAAACAGGCACCGGACTCGAGGTTGCCTATTTTGACCAGCTCAGGGGCTCTCTGGATCTTGACAAAACAGTCCAGGAAAATGTCGGCGAGGGTTCCGATCGCGTCGAGGTCAATGGAAGCAGTCGTCATATCATCTCCTATCTGCAGGACTTTTTGTTTGCTCCCGACAGGGTGCGCCAACCGCTCAATTCACTCTCCGGAGGAGAGCGCAACCGGGTTCTGCTTGCCAAGCTCTTTACCCGTCCGGCAAATCTGCTGGTGCTCGATGAGCCGACCAATGATCTGGATGTGGAGACCCTGGAGTTGCTGGAGGAGTTGCTGATTAATTTTGAAGGGACTGTGCTGCTGGTGAGTCATGACCGCGCCTTCCTGGACAACGTGGTGACTTCGACATGCGTCTTCACGGGTGAGGGGGATATCGATGAAGCTGTCGGCGGCTACCAGGACTGGCTGCGCGAACAGCGTGTTGTAAAAGCTGCCAAAGCCGGGAAACGAACCGGGAACAAACCGCTCGAGAAGAGTGTTAAGCGTAAATCTGATGCCAGGATCAGCTATCAATCACAACGTGAGCTTGATCAATTAACTAAGCAAATAGAGATACTTGAAAAAAGAATAGAGAATATACATGAGGAGTTGGCGAATCCTGGAATCTACACGGATCGCCAGACTGAGGTCGCTGTGATTCAACAGGAGCTGGCGCAAAATCAGGTGCAGCTTGAAGCACTCTACAGCCGTTGGGAGGAGCTCGAGCAGTAATCCGTCGATCTGTCCATTTCGCGGTCGGAAGACCGCTCCCACAGATCTACGGGGGTAGTTGGCAGCGAAGGCAGGTCTTCCGACCACGATAGCCAAACGCTGCCGCACAATACTCGCATAGACAGATTGATGAGTTCTTCTATTCACATAGCTATATGCAGATAGTATGATTATTCTAGTATTCTTAACTCCGCGGATTATTTAAGCAACTGAGGTTTGTTAAAACCATGCTGGATCCTGTAGAACACTCTGATAGAGAGCTTGGACGGGTCGAGGTCAAGAATACGACCTGCTATATGTGTGCCTGCCGCTGTGGCATTCGTGTCACTTTGCGTGATGGTGAGATACGTCACATCGAGGGCAACCCGGACCACCCGCACAACCAGGGCGTGATCTGCGCCAAGGGCGCCTCCGGGATTATGAAGCAGTATTCACCCGCGCGTCTCAGCAAGCCGTTGCTGCGCAGGCAGGATGCAGAGCGTGGAGAATCGGAGTTCGAGGAGATCACCTGGGAAGAGGCGTTCTCGATCATGGAAGAGCGTCTCGCTCATCTGCGTGAGACCGATCCGAAAAAGTTTGCCCTCTTCACCGGGCGCGACCAGATGCAGGCGCTCACAGGGCTTTTCGCCAGGCAGTTCGGTACGCCCAACTACTCGGCGCATGGCGGCTTCTGTTCTGTCAACATGGCCGCCGGCATGATCTATACCATCGGCGGCTCATTCTGGGAGTTTGGCGGCCCCGACCTGGATCGCTCCAAGCTCTTTATCATGCTGGGCACTGCTGAAGATCACGACTCCAATCCGCTCAAGATCCATATTTCCAAATTCAAACGCAACGGCGGGCGTTTTATCTCCATCAACCCCATTCGCACAGGATACTCGGCCATCGCCGATGAATGGGTGCCGATCAAACCCGGCACGGATGGCGCGCTGCTGTTGGCGATCTGCCATGAAATCATCAAGCAGGGACTTTTTGACCGCGAGTTCCTGATTCAATACAGCAATGCCGCCGAGCTGGTGGTGAACGACCCGGAGCGAGATGACTTTGGCCTCTTTCATCGCTTCGAGATGCACGTTGAGGAGGGCTGTTTCGACCCCGAGAACAAGCTCTGGTGGGATCGTGAAATCGGCGCAATAGGAACACATACCCCGGGAGCAGATCCGGTCATTCTGGGTGAATATACCCTGGATGACGGCGTCAGGGTAACGCCCTCGTTCCAACTCCTGAAAGACCGCGTCGAAGAGTATACGCCGGAGTGGGCGGAGGGCATCACCCATATCCCTGCAGAGACGATCCGCCGTCTGGCGCACGAGATGGGAGTGACAGCCCGCGACCAGAAGATCGAACTGCCGATCGCGTGGCGGGATGTGTGGGGCAACGAGCATAAGTCGGTGACGGGCAATCCNGTCTCGTTCCACGCCATGCGCGGACTGGCGGCCCACTCCAACGGCTTTCATACNATTCGTGCCCTGAGCATCCTCATGACCCTGCTGGGTACCATCGACCGTCCGGGAGGATTTCGCCANAAGGCGCCGTTCCCGCGTCCAATTCCNCCCTGTCCAAAACCACCCAAAGGCCCTGAAGGNGTACAGCCGAATACCCCGCTCGACGGCATGCCNCTAGGGTGGCCTGCAGAGCCGAATGATCTCTTTGTGGATGACCAGGGCGAACCGGTGCGTATCGACAAGGCATTCTCCTGGGAGCATCCGCTGTCGGTGCACGGTCTGATGCACAATGTGATAACCAATGCCTGGAGGGGAGACCCCTACAAGATCGATACCCTGCTGCTGTTCATGGCGAACATGGCGTGGAACTCCTCCATGAACACCGCCAAAGTGCGTGAGATGCTGGTGGACAAGGATGAGGATGGTACATACAAGATCCCGTTCATCATCGTGTGCGACGCCTTTCAGTCCGAGACGGTCGCCTTTGCCGATCTGGTGCTGCCGGATACAAGCTACCTGGAGCGCTATGACGCAATGTCGCTGCTGGATCGGCCGATATCGGAGTTCAGCGGACCGGTCGACTCCATACGCATCCCTGTGGTCGAGCCCAAGGGTGAGTGCAAGCCTTTTCAGGAGGTGCTGATCGAACTGGGGTCACGGCTCAAACTGCCGGCATTCACCAACGAGGACGGCTCGCGCAAGTATCGTGATTATCCGGGCTTCCTGATCAATTTCGAGACGGCTCCGGGTTCCGGCATCGGCTTTCTCTCCGGCTGGCGGGGCAAGGACGGCGCACGTACGCTCAAGGGCGAGCCGAATCCCCGCCAACTGGATATGTATGCAAAAAACAACTGCATGTTTCAGTTTGAGCTGCCCAAATCCTACCAGTACATGCGCAACTGGAATAAAGGCTACCTGGAGTGGGCGCGCGGCCACGGTATGACCCGCTATGCGGAGCCGATTACCATCCATCTCTACTCCGAGGTGCTGCAAAAATTTCGTCTCGCAGCCCAGGGGAAAAGCAGCGGCAAGCAGCCGCCGGAGCGCCTGCGCCGCCGCGTCGAGACCTACTTCGATCCGTTGCCGTTCTACTATGAACCGCTGGAGAACAGGCATGTGGATACGCAAAAATATCCGCTCAATGCACTCACCCAGCGTCCCATGGCGATGTACCACTCGTGGGATTCGCAGAATGCCTGGCTGCGCCAGATTCATACACATAACTACCTGTTCGTTAATCCACTCACGGCGAGGGCGAACGGCATCGATGACGGTGACTGGATGTGGATTGAATCTCCGCACGGCAAGATCCGCTGCATGTGCCGCTACTCCAGGCGGTGGAGCCGGATACCGTGTGGACATGGAATGCGATTGGAAAGGTCTCCGGGGCCTGGGGACTGACAGAGCGCGCCAATGAATCTCAACAGGGGTTTCTACTGAATCACATCATCTCCGAGGAGCTGCCGCTGGAGAAGAGAGGAGAGTATCTCTCCAACTCAGATCCTGTGACCGGGCAGGCCGCATGGTTCGATGTGCGTGTCAAAATCTACAAGGCGGATGATGACGAACCCCGGGTCACCTCTCCGCAATTCGAACCGCAAAAGAGGGTTCCCGGACAGGATGTCAAGCGAGGCAAATGGCAGGCGTTCTTTGCCGGTGTCAGCGGAATCGGAAAGGCAGGGAGATAAGCGCATGTCACAGTTAGCCCTGGTGATCGATCTGAATGTCTGTGTAGGCTGCCACGCCTGCGTCACCTCCTGCAAGGAGTGGAATACATCCGGTTGGGCAGGCCCGATGGCGGATCTGCGCCCCTATGACGTCGATCCGACAGGCACATTTTTCAACCGTGTGCAGACCTATGAAGTGGGTGAGTTTCCTCGCACGGAGACCGTCCACTTTCCCAAGAGCTGTCTCCATTGCGAAGACCCGCCCTGTGTGCCGGTGTGTCCGACGGGGGCATCCTACAAGCGCGAGGACAACGGTGTGGTGCTGGTCGATTATGACAAGTGCATCGGCTGCAAATATTGCTCATGGTCCTGTCCCTATGGCGCCCGCGAGCTGGACGGCAGGGAGAAGGTGATGAAAAAATGCACCCTCTGCATAGACCGCATCACAGATGAAACCATCCCTGAATCAGAGCGCAAGCCTGCCTGCGTGCTGGCCTGTCCTACCAGTGCGCGACTCTTTGGCGATGTGCATGATCCGCAATCCGAGGTTTCCATCGCGATACGCGAACAGGGCGGCTACCAGCTAATGCCGGAGTGGGGCACCAAGCCGGCCAACCACTATTTGCCGAGGCGCAAGACACGTATCACCATTCATGCCGATGAGCTCGACCGCGTGGACAACCCGCTGCTCGAAGAGCTGGATGCAGCGGTGAGTGAAGGCGCATCCATCGACGATGTGGCATTCTGATATTTTACGGAGATACTTATGCATCCGGCATTTTCTGTCATCTTCCTGACAACCCTGATTGGCGCGGGGCAGGGGCTTTTTCTGGCGCTCTTTACCGGGCAGTTCTATTCGCTGGCCAACCTGATCCCTGTGCAGGATAGCGCCGGCTTCTACGCTGTCGGCAGTTTTGTGGTACTGCTGTTGCTCGGACTCGGATTGTTCGCATCCATCTTCCACCTTGGCCGGCCGGAGCGGGCATGGCGTTCAGCGGCAAAATGGCGCACCTCGTGGCTCTCGCGTGAAGTGATCGTGCTGCCTCTCTTCATGCTGCTGGTGTTTGTGTATGGACTTGCCCACTATATGGGCTGGAACGCGCCGCTGTTCACACTTGGTGCTGATATTGAGATCGATGCCACCATCCTGATCGGAATTGCCGCCAGTTTTTTTGCTTTTGTGCTGTTTGTCTGCACGGCTATGATCTATGCCAGCGTCAAATTCCTGGAAGAGTGGCACCACTGGTTGACGGTAGCCAACTATACTTTGTTTGGCCTTGCTTCCGGCTTCATGCTGGCTGCCGCCTTTTCGGCACAACAGGGCGTTGCGCTGGTGAGCTTTTTTGGAATATGGGCCGTATTTTTTCTCTCTATTGCATTTATTACCCGCTTTGCATCGTTGCTGCGAAATGCAAGGCTGAAGCACAAATCGACACTGCAGTCAGCCATCGGTGTAAGGCACAATGCTATTGTGCAGGAGGCGCAGGGGTTTATGGGCGGTTCCTTCAACACACGTGAGTTTTTTCATGGTCGCAGCGAGGTGACATTGAAGATGGTGCGGCTGCTTTTCCTGGTGTTGATATTTATCTTTGCGCCAGTCCTGCTGGCGATCTCCTGGAGCATCAGCTCTCCGCTGTTGCCGATAGCAGCTTTTAGTGTGCTCTATATCGGCCTGCTGCTGGAGCGCTGGTATTTTTTTGCAGAAGCGAAGCATCCGCAGAATCTCTACTACCAATCGATGGCGTGATTTTTTTACCACGAAAATCACGAAAGACACGAAAAACTAAAACCAGTATGTAGGGCGGCATAAGCGGTAGCGCATCCCGCCGTGATGATGATGCAAAGCGCGGAGCTTATTGAACTTTGCGATGTCAGCCTGTCAGCTATAATCCTATTTCAGGGTCTATTATAAGGAGGGCTCTATGTGGATTGACAAGGCACTGAATGTTCCGGGACATCTGCTGGTTAAATTTATTACCAGGCCGGGCCGGGATTACCGGACATTTTCGGTACACGACGCTTCCCAGATCAAAGAGGTGATTCAGCCTTGTGATGTGCTGCTGGTGGAGGGAAATCAATGGATCAGCGGTGCCATCAAGTACCTCACGCAGTCGACCTGGTCACANGCCGCCATCTATGTCGGCAACATCATNGATGTTGATAGTGAGGGCGAGCCTAAAGTGATGATAGAGGCGGATATCAAAGAGGGTGTCATCGGCGTGCCNCTGTCAAAATATGCAGGTCTCAATACCAGAATTTGCCGGCCGTTGGGTTTATCCGACGAGGATAAATCACGCGTAGTCACCTTTATGATGCGTAACCTCGGCAGCTCCTATGATGTGAAGAATATCGTCGACCTGGCCCGCTACCTGTTGCCGACGCCACCGGTTCCGGTACGNTTTCGCCGNCGCCTGATCGGTTTCGGCAGCGGTGATCCGACCAAGGCGATCTGCTCATCGCTGATTGCNCAGGCATTCCAGCGGGTTCGCTATCCGATTCTTCCTGAAGTAGCCGATGAAAAACGGGAGTCCTACCGTATCAAACACTCNACACTNTTCGTNCCNCGTGATTTTGATATCTCTCCCTATTTTAGCGTTGTTAAACCCACCATCGAAAAGGCTTATAATTATCAATCCATCAAATGGGAAGACTCACCTCGAGAGTGAATTTTCCCTGATCATTTCATAAATTCGATTCCTAAACTCCTGATGAAAAAACCTGAACTCCTGTCGCCTGCCGGCACCTTTAAAAATATGCGNTACGCCTTTGCATACGGCGCAGATGCCGTCTATGCGGGCATGCCGCGCTACAGCCTGCGGGTGCGCAACAACGACTTTCTGGAACAGAATCTGCGCGACGGCATCAACGAGGCGCATCTGCAGGGAAAGCAGTTTTTTGTGGCAACCAACGCGATGCCCCATGGCGCCAAGCTGAAAACATTTATCGATGACATACGACCTGTGGTCGAGATGCAGCCGGATGCGCTGATCATGGCGGATCCGGGACTGATCATGATGGTGCGTGAAAACTGGCCGGAGATGGATATACACCTCTCGGTGCAGGCCAACAGCATGAACTCCGCGAGCGTCAGGTTCTGGCAGTCTGTGGGACTGACGCGCGTCATCCTGTCACGCGAACTGTCGCTCGATGAGATCGAGGCAATTCGCCAGGATTGCCCGGATATGGAGATCGAGGTTTTTGTGCATGGAGCACTCTGCATCGCCTACTCGGGGCGCTGCCTGCTGTCGGGCTATTTCAACCATCGTGACGCCAATCAGGGAAGCTGCACCAACGCCTGCCGCTGGGAGTACAAGGTGGGTGATGTAGAGCCTGCTCCGGAAGTATCGCTGGATACTATTGAGCGCCACCCGGAGGCTGACAAAACCTGGTTTCTGGAGGAGAAGCAGCGCCCCGGTGAGTTCATGCCGATCATGGAGGATGAGATGGGCACCTATATCATGAACTCCAGGGATCTGCGTGCTGTCGAGCATGTACACAGGCTGGTCGGAATCGGCGTCGACTGCCTCAAAATCGAGGGCAGAACCAAGTCCCACTACTATACGGCGCGCACCACCCAGGTCTATCGGGCTGCGATCAATGACGCAGCTGCAGGCCGGCCTTTTGATCCGCTGCTGCTGGATGACCTCGAGGCCCTGGCAAACCGTGGCTATACGGATGGCTTTCTACAGCGTCACGAAAGTCATGAGATGCAAAACTACCGTGCCGGTATCTCAAAGAATATGGCGCAGCAGTTTGTTGGTGAGATTACCGGACAGCAGCATGGAAAGCTCGAGGTCATGGCAAAAAATAAATTTCTGGTTGGTGATGAGCTTGAATTATTGTCCCCGCATGGAAACCGGCGTTTTCGTCTTGAACAGATTGAAGATCTCAATGGCAATGCGATGCAAGAGGTTCCAGGTGGAGGCTGGGAGGTGCGCATCAATGCACCGGAGGGGAATTATGAGATGGCTCTGCTGACGCGATTTCTATGACTCAGGACTTACGACCTTGATTGAGGCCTCATGATGCCATGATAAAAGATGAATTGATCACTTCAAGACGTGACCGGCTGGCGGGGCTGTTA
>JGI24023J19991_10002478_pt1 | contig 13425 bp, 15 predicted proteins | sample Cruoilmetagenom1_FD_19991 | JGI IMG/M metagenome (IMG submission 19991)
GCCAAGCGTCGTACCGCGAAGCGTTCCACGGCCAAGCGTCGTGTCGCCAAGCGGCGCAGCACGAGCTTCAAGGCGAAGCCGGCTGCCATCACCTGGCGCAACGGCGCCGTGGCGAGCATGTAAGCCACGGAGCTTAAGTATTTGTAAGAAGACGGGGGCCTCGCGGCTCCCGTCTTTTTATTTGCGCGCCAAGGTCACGCCTATCCGGCGCTCGACCGGGCGGTGGCTTGATTTCCGCGGGTCATGCCCCCAAATAGACCCTAGACGGCGCCGCAGCCAGCGGGCCGTCTTAAGTGCCGGGTGCCGCGAGAACGGGCCTGGATCCCTGAAACAGCAGCCCTTGCTCATGGACGAGGAGGATGCTGGCGATGAGCCGACTGTCCTTGTTTAATAGCCCGTTCTTGCTCGGATTCGAGCATTTTGAGCAGGCCCTGGAGAGGATCTCCAAGGCTTCTGCCGACGGCTATCCGCCCTATAACGTCGCCCAGATCAATGAGCATCGCCTGCGCATTACCTTGGCGGTTGCCGGCTTTGCCACAACCGATTTGCAGGTGCAGGTCCGCGACAATCAGTTGGTGATCGCGGGCAAGCGCGAAGACAGCCCCGAGGCCGTCTACCTGCATCGCGGCATCGCGACCCGCCAGTTCCAGCGCAATTTCGTCCTCGCCGACGGTATCGAGGTGGCCGGGGCGGCTCTGGAAAACGGACTGCTGCACGTGGACTTGGAACGGCCGCAGAGCGAGCCACATGTACGCAGTATCACCATCGAAACTCGGGAACCGGCGACCGCAACGGGCTCGACCGCAACGGGCTCGACCATTGACGTCGTTCCCGGCGGCGTTCCGAGCGGGCCGGGCGGGCCGGCACACCGCAAGGCCTCTCGCTAATACAACAAACCAACGGGACGCCGCGACAAGCGTCGGCGCATGGCCCAGGAGGGAAAGAAACTATGGATCAGACNGAACCCATCGCCCAAATTTCGCCACAGGATCTGATGATCCTCGGGCTACAAGAGGTCGCCTACCTCAAGCCGGTCGTCGTCGAAGGAAAGACGGCATACGCCGTGCACGCGGCGGATGGCCGTGAGGTGGCGATCATGGCTAATCGGGATGTCGCCCTAGCGGCGATCCGGCAAAACGAACTGGAGCCGCTTAGCGTCCACTAAAAAACGCATCAGGCGGCGTGGCTTGCCGCTGATTCTGTCAGAAGGGCGTGGATGGCCTCGGCACTGTCGGTCCCGCGCAGCTTCTCGCAGATCGATCGGTCACGCAAAAGACGCGAAACCCGGGCCAAGGCCTTGAGGTGGTCGGCCCCGGCCGCCTCCGGCGCCAACAGAACGCAAATCAGATCCACCGGCTGCTCGTCGATGGCATCGAAATCGATGGGCGTATCCAGACGGGCAAAGAGCGTGTAAAGCCGGTCTAGCTCGGGCAGCTTGCCGTGCGGAATGGCAATGCCATGGCCGACACCGGTGGTACCTAGACGCTCGCGCTCAATGAGCACTTCGAAGATCGCCCGTTCCGGCTGGCCGGTCAGCTCCGCCGCCTTTTTCGCAAGCTCTTGCAACGCCTGCTTCTTGCTCTTCGCCTTAAGCTTGGCGACGATTCCCTTGGAGCTAATCAGGTCATCCATATTCATCGCTATCCGTCTGGTGGGCGCGCTACTGGCCCAGGTTGCCGTGCGGGTCGACCCAGCCGATGTGTCCGTCGGGCCGGCGGTAGATCATGTTCAAGCCACCGTGCGCGCTGCTGCGAAACATCAAGGCCGGCAATTCGCCAAGATCCAGGCGCATCACCGCTTCGCTAACCGTCAGGCTCGGGACCTCCGTAGCCATCTCGGCGATAACGACCGGCGCCGTGTCATCATCGGTGTCGGTGTCGTCATCGGCGGCGGCGGCGTCCTCCGTCCTGGCATCGCCGGCCAGGACGTACTGCTGTGCCGGTAGGGGTGCATGCGCCGGCTCGGCCTCTTTGCGGTGGTCGCGCAGCCGGCGCTTATACCGGCGCAGACGCTTGGCCAGATGCTCGGCGGCGGTATCGAACGCGGGATAGGCTCCCTCCGCCTCGCCCTGAGCCTGAATCTGCATACCGCGGCCGATATGAACCGCTACCGCGGCCCGATGGCGATTGCCCTCGCGCGACAGGGTTACCCCTACATCGAGTGCATCGCCAAAATACTTGCCCAGGATACGCGAGAGGCTCTCGCCCACATGGACCCGCAATGCATCGCCAACGTCGAGCTGCTTGCCCTTAATGGATAATTGCATTCGCCTGAGATTTTTTCTGCCAGGAACCCCGTCCGGTCCTACCGGAAAGCTCGCCATTCTAGGCCCGCCCGGGTCGTCGAACGGGGGCACCATAGAGGCCCCCCTCGGGGTGAGTCAATAGCCCCATCCGGCCCTCTTTCCACAGCCCTCTTGATACTCATGTGGCAGAAAAAATTGCTATTTTTCTGTTAGTTAGCGATTTAGACGCGTAAAGCCTTCTCGCGCCGGCGCTGCACCGACGACGGGATGCGCATGGCCTCGCGGTACTTGGCCACCGTCCGGCGGGCGATCTCGACCCCGTCCTTGCGCAGCAGATCAACGATGGTGTCGTCGGAGAGGATTTTGGCCCCGGTCTCGCTATCGATCAGGGTCTTGATCCGGTCCCGGACCGCCTCGGCCGAGTGGCTTTCGCCGTTGGCGCCGCCGATGGACGCGGTGAAGAAGTATTTGAGCTCATAGATGCCGCGCGGCGTGGCGATGTATTTATTGGTGGTCACCCGGCTAACCGTCGACTCGTGCATCTCGATCGCCTCGGCGATGTCGCGCAGGGTCAAGGGCCGCAGATGCCGAACGCCTTTGCGGAAAAAAGCATCCTGCTGACGCAAGATCTCGCTGGCGACCTTGAGGATGGTAGTCGCCCGCTGGTGTAAGGACTTGACCAGCCAGTTGGCCGATTGCAGTTGCTCGCTGATGTACTCCCGATCCGCCTTGCTGCGGACCCGCGCCGAGACGGTCGTCGAATATCGGGCATTGACCAGAACCCGTGGCAGGGTCTCGCTGTTCAACTCGACCAGCCATTTGTTGTCGGTGCTGCGCCGTATGAAAATGTCGGGGACGATCGGTTCCGCGACGTCGAAGTCATAGGCCTCGGCCGGCTTCGGGTTAAGCGCCTTGATCTCGGTGATCATCTCGGCCAGATCGTCGTCGTCAACGCCGCACAGCTTGCGCAGCGCCGCGAAGTCCCGTTTAGCGACCAGCGGCAGATTGTCGAGCATGGTCGCCATGGCCGGGTCGAGGCGATCGCGCTCGGCCAACTGCAAGGCCAGGCATTCGCGCAGCGATCGGGCAAAAACGCCCGGCGGGTCGAAACGCTGTAGCTTGCCGAGCACCACCTCGATGGTCGACGCATCACACCCCAGGCGTTCGGCCAGGGCCGTCAGGTCGCCGGTCATATATCCCGAATCGTCCAGCATTTCGACCAGGTGCAGGGCAATAATCCGCTCGGCCGGGTCGCGCAGGTCGAGATTGAGTTGATCCAGCAGGTGCTGGCGCAGGGTCGTGCGCTCGGACAGCTGCTGCTCAAAGCCCCGGTCATCGCCCTCGAAGGTGCCGCCGGCACCAGCGGCACCGCCGGCGCCACCGGCGCCACCAGAGTATGGCCCCATGTCGGCGCCCGCCAGGCCGTCGTCGGCGCGGCTGTTGTCGTAGACATTCTCGAAGTCGGTATCGAGGGGCGCGTCGTTGCTCGACGGCAGGTTGTCGGCGCTGGTTAGATCGTGGGTATCCGCATCGGCGCGCACGGGTTCGGCCTCGGCATCGCTGTCGGTGCCGCTGCTGTTTGCGCCCTCATCGCCCCCATCGCTCTCGTCACGCTCAAGTAGTGGATTGCGCTCAAGCTCGGCTTCCACATAGGCCGCGAGTTCCAAATTGGAAAGCTGCAGCAGCTTGATAGCCTGCTGCAGCTGCGGCGTCATAACCAGGGACTGATGCTGGCGTAGATCTAACCTCTGGGTCACCGCCATGCGGAATCCCTATAGACTAAATCTTTCACCCAGGTAAACACGCCTAACATCCTTATGGACAACGATCTCCGCCGGCTCGCCTTCCATTAAAACGACGCCGTCGTGGATGATATAGGCGCGGTCCACGATCTCCAGTGTCTCGCGTACGTTATGGTCCGTAATCAACACGCCCAGGCCCCGGTCCTTGAGATGCGAGACCAGATCGCGGATGTCGTTGACGGCGATCGGATCGATCCCGGCCAGCGGCTCGTCGAGCAGGATGAAGCTCGGCTGCGAGGCCAGAGCGCGGGCAATCTCGACCCGGCGCCGCTCGCCACCTGAGAGAGCCAGGGACGGCGTGCGCCGCAAATGCGTAATCGAAAATTCGGCGAGCAAATCGTCGAGCATAGCCTCGCGCCGCTCGCGCACCGGTTCGATCACCTCGAGCACGCCGCGAATGTTTTGTTCCACCGTCAAGCCACGAAAGATCGATGCCTCTTGCGGCAAGTAGCCGATCCCCATGCGCGCCCGGCGATACATGGGCATGTCGGTAATGTCGTGCCCGTCGAGGGTCACCCACCCGTAGTCGGGCGTTATCAGGCCGGTGATAATGTAAAAGCAGGTGGTCTTGCCGGCCCCGTTGGGCCCCAGCAGGCCAACGGCTTCGCCCCGCTGCAGCGACAATGTAATGCCGCGCAGAACCGGACGCTTCTTGAAGCTCTTGCCGACGTTGTCCGCAACCAAGCCGTCGTTCTCGGCCACCAGCCGTGGCGACGGCGTGCCGGGCGCGCCCGGACCGCCCGGCGGTTCGGTCCGATCATGCTGATCCCGACGCTCGTTCATGGCCCGACCCTATTCAAGACTTCGGCTCGCTCTCTGAGGCCGGCTTGCGCTTCGGCACGATGAGGCCGCGGACGCGCTTAGCACCCTTGCTGCCCGGCGGGGCGGACAGCAAGCGACTTACCCCGGATGCCATATCCACCTCGGCATACTCGCCGTTCATCTGATTTTCCTCGCGCGTTATTTTGACCGAGCCACTCAAGGTCGCAAACTCGCGCGCTACATAATATACACCGCTATCGCCGCTGGCGAATTCCGTCGCCGTGGCCACGCTTACGTTACCAAAGGCATCCACCTTGGTCAGTTCCAGATCCTTGTTCGCCGCCGGTTCGAAATGCGCGGTTAGCACATCGGCCTTGATGCGCTTGTCTTCGCGCACCGCTTCGGCATCGCCGCGGGCCACGGCGATCTGCCGCTTTTCCCAATACTCCAAGCTGTCGCGGGCGGTAATGAGATCCTTCTCGCCCACCAGACGCAAATCCTTGCCGACAAGAACCAGTACGCCGTTGACCACATCGTAAGCGCCACGGTCACCGTAGATGGTCTCGGTCGGCGAGACGATACGCACATTGCCCTCGGCATCGATGCGGTCGATTTCCGAGCTATCGCCGGCACCCGATTTGTAGTGTGCGATCAGAACATCGGCATAGACCGAGATCCGGCCACGGGCGGCATGGGCGTTGCCGCGCGCCACATAGGTCTGTTCGTCGCGCCGCCACTCGATACCTTGATCGGCGTTGATCTCCAGCGGTTCGTCGCCGCCGGTTAGCCCGGAAATTCCCTGCGCCAAAGCCGGGCCCTGGCTCCAAAACACGTGACCCCAGAACAGAATCGGCATCGCCAGCAACAGGCCAGCGATACTCTTGCGGACGAGAGCGTTCATTGCAGAGCCTCCTGTGCGCCGGGGTGCAGAACAAGCTTGCTCTTGCCGGTGAATATGATGGTCCGGCCGCGGTCGAGCACGCGGAATCCTTCAGCATCGATGGTGCCGAAGGTTCCTTGCCCTTCCACCGGCTCCAGACCTTCGGCGGTGCCGTTCTCGAGATCGATACGGGCGGACTCGCTGCGCAACTCGAAGCCCCGGTCGTGGAACAAGCTCACCGAACCGGCGAGATCGAGGACCTCGACCGAGCGGCGATATTCCCCCGCGCGCGCGGTCAGCGCCAGCCAGGCGCCGTCTTCCATCGTCATATCCGCTTTCGGCAGTTCCAAATCGATCAGGTTTTCGTCCTGCTTCGATTGGGTCGCCATGTCGGCGGTAACCGAATAGGGCTGCCGCCGCTCGTCGACCCCATCGTAACGGGCATTGAGCATGGTCAGGTTTTCCGCCTGGTCCAAGGTCAAACGCGCCATGCCGAGGCGGAACCTCTCGTCCTTGAAGGTTATCTGCGGCCAGGCGAAGACCAGCAGGATCAGGGCCGCGGCCAAGGCCGGCAACAGCACCTTCATCATGCCGACAAAATGGCTGTATCGGTTGCGCCCCGAGAGGCGCGGTGGCTGCCGGCCGGTCTGCGGCGCAGCTACGGACGCGGCGGGCGCCTGCTCATCGACAAATATGGCGGCTTCGTTTCGGTCGGGCATCCGCTTAGGCCACGCCCGCACGCAGGCAGTCGTGAATATGCAGGATGCCGATGGGTTGTCCGTCTTCGACCACGAACAAACTGGTAACCGGGCGCGTATCCCGCACACCGTTCATAACGCCGAGGGCCTCGGCGGCCAGCGCCTGTCCGCGAATGGTCATGGGTGCCGAGGTCATCACATCGGCGGCCCGCAGATCCAAAAGGCCCGTGGCCATATGGCGGCGCAAATCGCCGTCCGTAACGATCCCCTGTAGCCGGCCATCCGGGCCGGTGATACCGACGCACCCGAAACGGCGGTTGGTCATGATCAGAATCGCCTCGGCCATCGGTGTATCCGGCGAACACAGCGGCAGCTCTTCCGCCCCGTGCATGATATCGGCNACGCGGAGCAGCTTGCGGCCCAGCGANCCGCCGGGATGCAGGACCCGAAAGTCCTGCGCCGAAAATCCCTTGCGGTCGAGCAACGCNATGGCCGCGGCATCGCCAAGNGCGAGCATCATGGTCGTCGAGGTGGTGGGGGCCAGGCCCATGGGACAGGCTTCGGGCACTCGCGGCAGGATAATGGCCACATCGGCCGCNTCGGCCAAGGCGCTGCCGGCACTGCCGGTGATGGCGGCCAGGGGAATGGCAAAGCGCCGGGCATAGGCGATAATGTCGCTCAACTCCGCCGTATCGCCGGAGTTGGAGAGCGCCAGCACCGCATCGCCCGGCGCGATCATGCCCAGATCGCCGTGGCTGGCCTCGCCCGGATGGACGAACTGTGCCGGGGTGCCCGTCGAGGCCAAGGTGGCGGCAATCTTGCGCGCCACGTGGCCGGCCTTGCCCATGCCGGTCACCGTAATCCGCCCGGTAGCAGCCGCCAGCATGTCGAGCAGCCGCGTGAAACCGCCGTCCAAGGTCGCGGCCAGGGCGGTTATGCCCTCCGACTCGAGACGCAGGACCCGCCGGGCCGCCGCCAAATCACGATCCTGTCCGGGACGGCCAGGCGCCGCGCAGTCAGTTGTCTCTGCCGCCTGTATCGCCCTGCCAGCTTGCCGCTTCATAGCCACTTGGTCTCCCGCCCTGCCAGCGTGCCACTATAGCAGACCCTGAGTAAACGCCCGCCAACCGCCAGGGACCAGGCCTCAATGGGCGAAAACGTCCACACCCGGCCATCCGGCCAGATCGAGGGCGGCGCGGGTGGGCAGAAAATCGAAACACGCCTGCGCCATCTCCATCCGCCCCTCGCGCACCAGCATCTCGTCCAGGGCCGCACGCAACCTATGTAGATAGATGACGTCGCTGGCGGCATAGCGCAACTGCTCGTCGCTGAGAGTTTCGGCCCCCCAATCGGACGATTGCATCTTTTTCGAGATATCGACCCCGATCAAATCGCGGCACAGGTCTTTCAGGCCGTGCTGGTCGGTAAACGTGCGGACCAGGCGCGAGGCCACCTTGGTGCAATAGACCGGGCCGCAATCTACCTTCAGATAGCGCTGGATCGCCGCCAGATCGAAACGGGCGAAATGAAATAGCTTGGTAATGCCGGGATCGCCCAACAGCGCCGCCAGATTCGGCGCGTCGTAGGCACCGCCGCGGAATTGCACCAGATGACAGTTGCCGTCACCGGCGGAGAGTTGAATCAGGCACAACCTGTCGCGCGACAAATCGAGGCCCATGGTCTCCGTATCCACGGCGACAGAATCGCCGAAGTCGAGACCGGATGGCAGATCGCCTTGGTGGAGTTGCGGTCGCAATGTTCCCGATCGGAGTTGCGCAGTGGCTACGGTGTTAGGGCGGCTACGGTGTTATGGTGGCTACGGTGTTATGGTGGCGATGGTATTATGGTGGCTCCGGCAACGCCGCTTCGCCAGCGCGGCGCGGCCAAAGGCCACGGGAATCCTGGCATTCTCGCTAGGCCGGAGAGTCTGTCAAGGCAATACGGCTGGCGAGCCGGCCCGGCCACTGATATACAGCCCTTGGGCAGGCCCCCGGGGCAAGCCTTGGAGGAGAGCCATGGCAGACCGCGTCGCGACGATCTTCGGTGGATCCGGTTTCATCGGCCGGCACTTGATTGGCCGCCTGGCCAAGCAAGGCTGGGTGCTGCGTATCGCCGTGCGCCACCCGGCGCGGGCCGCCTTCCTCAAGCCGTTGGGCGATGTCGGGCAGATCACGCCGATCCGCGCCCCTCTGCAGGATCAGGTAGCCATCGAGGCGGCGGTGCGCGGCGCCACGGCGGTCGTCAACCTGGTGGGCGTTCTCTACGAACGCGGCGCTCAGCGTTTCGCCGCGATCCATGCCCGTGGAGCGCAGGGTATTGCCAGCGCCGCCGCCGCGGCCGGGGTGGAAAGCCTGGTGCATGTCTCTTCCATCGGCGCGAATCTTCGTGCCGAGGCGGAATACGCGCGCTCCAAGGGCGCCGGCGAAGCCGCCGTCAAGACGGCCTTTCCCCGGGCCACTATCTTACGTCCGAGCATTGTCTTCGGGCCGGAGGACGATTTTTTCAACCGGTTCGCGGCGATGGCCCGGTTTGCCCCGGCCTTGCCGCTTATCGGCGGCGGCCAGACGAAATTTCAACCGGTTTACGTGGGCGATGTGGCAGCGGCGATTGCCACCTGCCTGAATTCGACGCGCCACCAAGGTCAGAGCTATGAGCTCGGCGGTCCGGGCATCTATACCTTTGCCGAGCTCATGACCTTGATGTTGCGCGAGATCGATCGCCGGCGGCTCTTGATCCCCGTCCCCTTCGCCGTGGCCGAAATCATGGCCCGGCCGCTTGAGCTGCTGCCGGTACCGCCTTTGACCCGCGATCAGGTAAGGCTGCTGCGTCACGACAATGTGGTCGCCAGCGGCGCCCAGACATTAGCGGATCTCGGGATTACGCCAACCTCGGTGGAGGTAATTCTACCGACCTACCTGGATCGCTACCGGCCGCACGGCCGCTTCACCAGCCCGGCCCTGAGTTAGGCCCCGCCAACGCCCAACTCGTTGAAATCGTCGAGCAGGGCGGCGATGCGCCCAGCGTCATGCTGGTCCATGATCACTTCGGCGCGCCGGGTTGCCGCCTGCATATCGAGCCCGAGAATTCGGTTCTTCACCCGCGGCAGGGCATTCACGGTCATCGATAGCTCGCGCACGCCCAGGCCGAGAATGAGCGCGGTGAAACGCGGATCGCCGGCGATCTCGCCGCACAGGGATATGGGAATGCGGGCGCGCAAGGCCGCCTGAATGGTGAACTGAATGAGCCGCAGCACCGCCGGGTGCAGCGGATTGTACAGATGCGCCACCTGCTCCTCGCCGCGGTCGATCGCCAGGGTGTACATGGTCAGATCGTTGCTGCCGATGGCGAAAAAATCGGCCACGTTGGCCAACGCATCGGCGGCCAAGGCGGCGCCGGGAATTTCGATCATGACACCCAGCGGCGGCAGCGGATCGGCGATCGCAACGCCGCGGCGGCGCAACCGTTTGGCGGTGGCGAGCATAGCTTTGCGCACCTCCTGCACTTCGGCAACCGTTGAGATCATCGGCAACAGGATGCGCAAGGGGCCATGCGCCCCGGCCCGCAGCATGGCGGCAAGCTGCGCATCGAGCAGCTTACGCTCGCGCAACGACAAGCGAATCGCGCGTAAGCCCAGGGCGGGGTTCATGCTCTCGACGATGTGTTCGCCCAAGGCCGAGGATACCTTGTCGCCACCGATGTCCAGGGTGCGCACGGTCACCGGCCGGCCGGCCATGCCGGTGACAACTTCGGCCAGCTGCTGATATTGCTCGTCCTCGTCCGGCAGATCTTCGCGGTTCATGAAAAGGAACTCGGTGCGCAACAGGCCGACACCTTGCGACCCGACGGCGAGCGCCTGCGCAACCTCGCGCGGGAGCTCCAAATTTGCTTGCAGGACAACCTCGGCGCCGTCGCGCGTGACCGCGGGCACATCGCGCAAACGGGTCAGTAACTTTGTTTCGCGGGCCAGGGCCCGCCGCTTAGCCTCGTAATCGCCCAAGCACTTGGCCGTCGGCTCGACGATGATGCGTCCGCCCGATCCGTCGATGATGACGGTATCGCCGGTGTTGATCCCACCGACGAGGCCGGCAACACCGATCACCGCCGGCAAGCCGAGCGAGCGGGCCATAATCGCCGTATGGCTTTCGGCACCACCGAGAACGCTGGCAAAGCCGGCAATCTGCTGCGGGTCCATCAAGGCGGTATCGGCGGGCGTAATCTCCTCGGCGATGACGACGCTGCCCGGCGCCAAGTGACCGAAGCTGCTGTAATTGGTCCGGGTCAGACTGCGCACCAGGCGCAGGCCCACCTCGCGCACTTCCTCGCCGCGGCTGCGCAAATAGGGATCGTCCATGGCGGCGAAGTTCTTCGCCACGTCGCCGATTTCCGCCATCACGGCCGCCTCGGCGTTGCAGCGGGCGCTCTCGATACGGCGCTCGATGCCGCCGATCAGGCGGCCGCTTTTCAGCATCTGGATGTGAGCTTCCAGCAGGAAGCCCAACTCCTCGGCGGCGGTGCCGTGTATCCTCCTGGCCTTGCCCTGCAACTTGCCGACCTGCCGTTGCGATCGCGTCACGGCCTCGCGAAAGCGCTGCACCTCCGCCTCGATCTTGCCGGCGGGCACCTGGTACTCCGCCACCTGCAAGTCGCCGCCTTCCCGCAAGTAGGCCGTGCCGATGGCAATGCCGGGCGATACCCCGAGGCCATCGAAGACTTGCTGACCCTGTTTGTTTGCGGCCGGGCCGCTCGGCTTGTCAGTCTTCATGGAACTTGCTTTCGATGAGACCCACCAATGCGGCGACCGCCGCCGGGGCGGCCGGTCCCGTGGCACGTAGCTCTAACTCGCTGCCGGGCGAGGCGGCGAGCATCATCAGGCCCATGATCGACACACCGGACACCTCGGTCCCGTTCGCCATCACCGTTACCTCTGCCTGGAAGGTGGTGGCCAGTTTGACAAAGCGGGCGGCGGCGCGGGCATGCAGACCACGTTGATTGACGATCGTGACCTGAGCCTGCGCGACAACCTCCGTCATTGCGCCTTATCGGCGAGGAGCTGTGACGCGACATTGATATATTTACGCCCGGCCTGTTGCGCCTGCACGACAGCGGATGCTAGCGGCTCGCTGTCGCGTAGACTGGCCAGCTTGATGAGCATCGGTAAATTGACACCGGCGATAACTTCGACGCGCCCCTGATCGAGCACCGAGATGGCCAGGTTGGACGGCGTTCCGCCGAACATGTCCGTCAACAGGACCACGCCGGCGCCGTCATCTACCTTGGCGACGCTGTCGATGATTTCCTGCCGCCGCTGCTCCATGTCATCGTCGGGGCCGATGCACACGGCGCTCATGTTGCTCTGCGCGCCGACCACATGCTCAAGGGCCTCGATGAACTCGGTGGCCAGGCGGCCGTGGGTGACCAGTACGACTCCGATCATGTGCGTGNCCCATTTTCCCCGATTTACTGCCGCTCGTAGCACAGGTGCCAGCAGGATATTGCGGCGTTCTAGCGCGATCTACTCTGAGAATCACGCNCGTTGTGCGCCACTTCCATCGCCGCGCGCCACATCACGGTGGCTCTTGTGGACCTCGCGGCCGCCGCGNGCAAGCCTGGCCGCCAGCCGCTCGGTCACGGCAACCGACCGGTGCCGCCCCCCCGTGCAGCCGATCGCGATGGTCAGGTAGCTCTTTCCTTCCCGCTCGTAGCGCGGCAGCAACGGCTCCAGCATATCGGTCAGGCGGGCGAAAAAGGGCGCGAACGCCGGGTCCGCCGCGACAAAGGCATCGACCCGGCTATCGCGGCCATCCAAATCCCGCAGCGCCGCCTCGTAGTGCGGGTTCGCCAGGAAGCGCACATCGAAGACCAGATCCGCCTCGCGCGGCAGACCGTGCCGGAACGAGAACGAGGTCACGAAGACGCTCATGGCCGGCGTGCGGGCCAGCGTGAAGTGCCCGCCAAGGACGCGCCGGAGATCGGCGGCGCTCAAGCTAGAGGTATCGACCACCAGATCGGCGCGCGCCCGCAATGGTGCCACCAGCCGCCGCTCGGCGGCGATACCGTCGGCGACCCGCCGGTCCTGGGCCAAGGGATGGGGGCGCCGCGTCTCGGTAAAGCGCCGCTCCAGGATCTCGTCGGCACAATCGAGAAAAAGCAGGGTGACCGCCTGTGCCGGGTCTGCCTGCATCCGATCGAGGCGGTCGAGCAACGGTTGCGCCGCGAAATTGCGGGTGCGGATGTCCACGCCAACGGCAACGGGGCCGCCCTCGCCCAGCAAGGCATCGAGCAGGCTCAGCGGCAGATTGTCGACGGACTCATAGCCCAGATCCTCGAGAATCTTCAGGGCGCTTGAATGGCCGGCGCCGGACAGGCCGGTGACCACCACCACCCGCCGCTGTTCGTCACCGGAGACTGCGGCTGTAACGACGGCCGACGATGGCGGCGTAGGGCGCGGCAAGGCGACCTCGGTCCCGTGCAGGGCCAGGCGCAGCTTGGCCGGCGCCGAGGCGGCAAAGGGGTCGAGCGCCAGGCGGGGCACGGCAACCCCCAAAATCTCCTCGGTCGCGGCGTCGGGCAGGCGTTCGATCGCCTCGGCCGCCACCAGATCCACGATCAGGGCCAATGGCGCTTCGGCCAGGCTCGGCACGTCGCGCAGGCCGACCCCGCGCACCTCGATGGCCCCGGCGGTCGTCGCCGGTGCGCGCGCCACAAGACCGGCACCCTGGCGCACAAGCACACATTGATCGTCGGCTACCAGCCGCGCGCCTTGATCGATCATGCGCAGCGCCAGGTCCGACTTGCCGGCCCCGGAGGGGCCGCGCAAGAGGACGCCGCAAGGCCCGTCGCCGCCACCACCACTGCCGCCACTGCCGCCACTGTCGATAACGATGCAGGTGGCGTGTGCCAGAAGCGTTTCCGCTGCGCTCATCGTCTCTCGCCGACCGGCAGACGAATGACGAAGCGCGCCCCGCGCACGTCGCCGTTCTCGTCAAACCGATTCTCGGCCCGAATGGTGCCGCCGTGCGCTTCGATAATCTGCTTCGA